>JAABUY010002971.1_pt1 | contig 19296 bp, 33 predicted proteins | sample 5560271 | NCBI WGS metagenome assembly JAABUY01 (sample SAMN10711886, study PRJNA513374) | rock metagenome | isolation source: Antarctica rocks | place: Antarctica: Victoria Land, University Valley
AAGATTTTAAGTAAAGGATGATGGAGGAAGACGAGGTTGCTAAACTGACGACTTCAAGCTAAACTATTCGTCTTCAAAACTGAACTCCCCCACTCTAGCCAAATCTCCGCATTTGAAGAAATTCGAAATAGCGATATATGAACCGTGATTGCGCCTTCGATGAGTGCTCCCCGAAAGGAGTGAGGTGAGGTCTTCTCGCCTTCCTACCTCCGTGAATTCAGCTCTCCACCTCCGTAGGTCAGATCGGCGATTACGATGTTGAAAGGGAAGGGCTTCGTGAACACAAGTATTTCGACTTCAGTCTCAGCTAGATTGTTCTTTACTCTTCTCATCCGCTCCTGCTGAGCATCGAAAGCGTATGAAGAGTGCACTAAATCATGAATGCCCCTCCATCGCCAAAATTTTCATTTCACTCACATACACTGACCTCTATTCGTTTCAACTGACACTGATACAGTCGAAGACATGTCACTCTCGAGAACCACAAGCAGCGGCTCTCTCGTGAAGACCGCTGATCACACCACTCCTCAAGGGAAAGACCGAGAGAGGAACTATGCCAAGACCTCCGACGCAAGCAGAATGAGGGATTTGAATCGCCATTCCGCGCAGCAGTGCTCGACCGCGATGAGCAAGAGCAGCAGCAACCGCAGCTCCTCCAACTTGACGGCGGATGCGAAGACGAAGAGGACCTTGTCAGGAACCAGCTTGGCTCCGGAGCAGGCGGGTACGCCAAGGTCATCCAACGACGGGTTCGGGCCGGGGGTTTACAGGCAGTCGGACCACCCCGACGAATATCTGTGTATGAAGGACGGAAAGAAATGAGGCAGTAGTCCATCTGTGGTGTCGCTCCACCTTACGGGGAAGATGTGTTTGAAAAGCTGACCTGTAGTTGCTGAAAGAAGGATTCCTGGTGAGTGGTTGCTATATGGTCGAGGGGATATATGCATTGCTGTGACAGTGCCGGATCATGTGAACGGATTCTCGATCTCTTAAAATCCCACATCAGCATTCACTCACCTTTGTTGGGAGTCGTGAAGAAGGAGCCGACGTACCCGCCGACCCATCCGTCGGGCTGATGAGGACGATATTCGGACCCCTCAAAACCACCAACCCCAATCCTCTCGACGGCATCGCGTTGTCTTTCCTCTCATCAGCTCTTGCCTAAGCCCGCCCTCCATTCACACGAGAAGACTCACTCTCGTATTCCTCAACCACATCGTCCATCACGAGGTTCATCAGCTGGTCGAACCCCTTCAACGTCCCTGTAACTACTATCGTTAGCTCTTCTCAGCGGCCCGGGCAGGGGCGAGCAGGGATGGAGGGGGGTGGGAGAGGGGACGACTGACCCTCACGACCACCCATAAATTTCACCTTGACGCTCGTATCGACGTATAACGCGAGGTTGAGGATACTCTCCCGTTTCTTCTTTTCGCCAGGCGGTCCTCGGTCGGAAGGTCCGCCGCCTCGTCCGCGCGGTGCACCGCCGCCTCTTCCTCCCTGCGAGAAGCGTCAGATGACGTGATGGAGCGATTGAGTGGGGTTTATAGAAGAGCTTACGCGGGAAGCCATGTTGAGATATGGTGAGGATCGAGGAACAGGACGTACGAAGTAGAGTTGCAAAATTCGCCACGTGGCGTTACCGCGCTTCTCTCCCCTTCGGGTGCTTAGTGCAGTGGTTAGCACGCCTATAGGAATTCAGGTCCAATCCCCGGGATATCCAGCGTTTGATATCCCAACAGTATGTTCTGAAGCTCTGAAGTATGAGACTTGCATTCATACCTCAATCTAGCTGTGCCCGAAGCACTCGAGTCACACGGTACGAAGGAGACATCGAGATCGCTGGAGATACGGAGAGAAGTGCAGGTGTGCACACATTCATGGCGTATGGACGATCATGCAGTAGATATTTATATACCTGACGATCCGCTTAGGATCCCTTCACAATCTCGAACAGCCCTCTTCTCGATGCTGACCACTCCGAAGGTGGCATGAATATTGCTCCTCAAGTACAGCGATATGAGACAGCGCGTGGCCACTTTTGTAGGCTTGGACCTCATAGCCGAGTTCGTAAGGTGGTATGCCGGATGATCGTGTCTTTCAATCACGTCGGGTGGTATGCCTGAGCCCATTGAGCTCCGTAAGGTGACGACTGAGGCTCGTAGTACTGATGGTATCCTTCGAGCGTATTGTATGCCGGCCAGGCAATGTGTGCTGGAGCGTTTCCAGTTGGATTGCCGCCGTTCGGGTAATTGTGGAAAGACCGGGGCGTTTGCTGTGATGCTGAAGGCGGCATATTCGCTGCTGTCATCGAGACGTCCGCAGAGGCTGAACCCGTCGCCGGATCGTCCCAAAGGCTCTTGAAGTTTGCGAGGTTCCCCGCAGATCCCCGGGGGGCGCGCTTGGTACCCATTTCCGATTCCTCCCTCGTCATCGTCCAGATGCTCGCTCCGCCAAGCTCTCCGCCAAAGAGGAGACCGCTGCGGGGTGAGGGTTGACCGGGTACAATAGCACGAAGTGCAGGAGATGCCGGACTGGTGTCGACCATGAGGTTCTGGAGCAGATCATAGGCTGTTGGCGCGTTTGCGGGGCTTGCTGTCCCACCATGAACATTGACAGGGGTATGAGAGCTGTCCAAGCGATCAGATTGAGGTCATCTTCTCAAAATGAAGGCTCACCCCTTGTCCCAAACAATGACCTCGTCTTCATCATCAACTCTCCCTTGCTCTTCCTGATCGGTACTGCTCCCACCCAGCGTCGCTCTCATCGCGAGGTTTACCGGATCGTCCTCCGTCTCGGTGCTGACGGAAGCGATGTCCCCATCATCCGCGTCTCGCCTCGTCATGAAAGAGGATGGCGAAGTCAGCGGACTCGTGACGATAGCACTAGCGTTGCCGTTCATAGCTCTCAGTCCAGCCTATCACGCAATCAGTCTGGCCTTGGAATTCACGGAGACACGCTCACCTCAGACTGTATGAGCAGCTGTGCGTCAACCTGCAGATCGGCAATCCGCATCAACTGCTCCTCATTGGGATGTGCCGCTTCGCGATGACCGTTTGCTTCCTTGTCGTAGCTGTCTGGCGCTGACATGCCTCGGCTCAGAGGAACGAAGCCACGCATGTCAATGTCTTCTTCGAGCTTATCAGTGAGTGTCGGAAGTTGCGCGATAGGGAACAGGCGGGCGAAGATGGAGGTCAATCGCTTATATCGTGTCCAGAAGGACTGGATCTGGGTGACCAAGGATTCGTTGCTTGTCGACAAATAGCGCGAGATGTACTCCAGGTGTAGCTTGATCCACTTCGACGCGATTCGTAAAGCTGGTAGGAGGCGACGGAGGACGGCGCTGATGTGCTGATGCAAGTCGAGATCGCCGAGAGGATTCGAGAGTGAGATCTCGTCGAGCTCCTCTACGGCGGTCTGGATGAGCATTCCGAAGAAGGCTAAGACGAAGTCAAGAGCGATATCCTCGGTATCGTGTCGTCGTTTAGCTCGTTTTGCGTCCGATTCAGACGGGGCGATCGAGGCATTCTGACGGGCGTGCCAGTGACAGCCAATGGAGATAGCGGTGAGCTTGACGATGGTCTCGGAGGGGAGAGCGCGGGTTCGCAGTAGATCGGCGAAGCGGTCGAGAGTCTTTGGCTTCAACATGGCCATTTGAGACGTTCTGAAATTGTCAGTCGACAGGGTCCCATTGAGCACGAGGAGGCGACTTACCCTGTGCGACGATACAGAATCGCAATGATGACCAAGAAGTCCCTCCTAAGCTCCTCCAGGCCTGTCTCCCCGTCCCTGTCCTCGTCGTCATCCCCCTGAGCAGTATGCCATCGCTCATACACCTTCGTCAAGAATTTCTCGAGTATATCCTCGATGTTCTTGAATGCCTGTCGTACCGCCATCGCTCGGAAGTAGTAATACACGCAGAGTAGATCATCGTTCACATATGTCGAGATCACAGCGAGCTGATTGAATGCCGATCCTGCTACCCATCAAACTTAATCGAAGAAAGCCAGTGCTGGACTCACCGTCATCCGGCTGCAAACCCCTAGCCACCTCATAATACATCTTTGCCGTCCCAAATCTCTCCTCCCCTCTCCCCTCCCTCTCCCGTCCACCCTTCCGTTCCCGCCTCCCCCTATCGCTATACTGTTCCCTGTACCTCTCCAGATCCCCTACACATATCAAACCCTTATACACCAATCCCACCTTCTCCCTCTTCTCCTCCGCCCCCATTGCCGGCGCCCCACCTTCCACCCCATCCCCCACCGCGATCCCCACGCCCACACTCCCCAAATACTTCCCAGCCACGCTCTGCAGTTGATAGAAAGCTACGATCCGGGATACCAAGCCACGGTAGAAACCTTCTTCGCTAGCCAGAGCCTGACGGAATCGGGTCAGGACTTTTCGGAGCTCGATCTGCGCGGGTGAGTTCTGTGATTTGGTCTTCCGTGGGCCAGCGGGGTGGGTGAGGGAGAGGGAGGATTCGGTGCGTGAGATGAGCTCGCGGAAGGAGGCGATGAGGGTGTAGGTCGAGTGATGCCATAGACCGTCGAGGGATTGGGCGTATGTGCTGAGCGGGTGAGCGAAGATCAGAGTGAGGTAAAAGTTCCGGGTCCTGCTCAATCGCCATTCCCGTCAGTGGGAAGTATGATTTCGCAGGGCAGGGACGCACTTCTGACGCTGGAGTTCGATCTCACGGGTCCAGGGAAATTGGGTTTTCAGCATATTGCGAAGCACCTCGGAAGCCGCTCTGGCTTCTCTGCGCATATCATCAGGATACAACACGATAGCGGGGAAAGGTACCGGACATACCGATCGACATCGCCAGCTGCCCTCACTCTCGACTCCTTGGGCGTCCCCACTGAAATAGCCTGCCCCGCCATCGGCCTCGCCTGATGAGGGCCGGCCGCCTGGAACGGAGCTCGTCCCTGTGGCGACTGCATGATGTATCGCCAAACCTCAGGCTAGTAATACTAGCTCATTACGATGACAAATTCCCGCACAAGAGACGAGGGGAAGATCAAAGGAGGCCACAAAAAAAACAGAGAGCAAGGCAGACTTCAGAAAAGGATTCTCAATCGAGAGTGGCAGGGCAAACCCGTCATGTTTCGACAAACTTTGAAGCTTCCACTGTGAGGACGCAATACACAAATACATATAGACCCGTAAAATATTCCAGGCATAACCATACCCGCAAGAAGTCGTATCTCTACATTAGATGTCTATGTACAACACCTGTCCTAGCTTACAAGCGTGAAGCGATGCTCATCGCCCTTTATTCTGGACGCCACCCCATTGGTTGATCTGCGGCTTCTGCTCCGCCCGGCGCATCGCTGCATATTGCGCAGCCGGATCCTGAGGATAATTCCGCCTTTGCTGCGGGTAACCCGGCTGTGGATATGCTTGCGGGTAGACTGGAGATCGGTTCTGTGGAAGACATCAGCGACATGAGGATTCCGGCGACTGTGCAATTCACCGACTGTTTCGGCTGGCTCCCGTTCATTTTCTGATAGGGTGCTCCGGCGGCGGGGTAGGATACAGTGTAAGGATTGTTGCTCGGGCTAGGCTGACCGAAAGCGGCGGGAAGGGGAGAAGGAGCGGGTCCAGCGTCCATCGAGATGGGCGGAGGACGAGCTGTGGGCACAGTCGGGACAGCCAGACGAATCGATTTAGCAGGTTCGGTCCTCGCAGGGTGGGGTTTCTGGACCTTCGCTCGAGTGACCGGGGCTGGTACCGCGGCTCCTCGCGGGAGAGCATCGCCAAGGTAGCTCGGATCTTCCTCCTCAGCCTGGCGACTCCTCTTCAGCGCCCTGACCTCCCTCTCGTCAACGTCTACACCCGCGTACTCCTCCGCCGCGACCTGTCCGCCGGCCTGACGTTTCGCTGGAGCGTTGTCTATGATCCAGGTGTGAAGATCTTTCATCACGCGGCCGTTGGCGCGGACATCGAGGTGACCGCGCCGAATGCCCTTGCGCATATTGCCAATCTTGTTTGCCAGGTTCTCCAACGACAAGTAACCCATGCTGCTGAAGATGAGGAAGCCGATAAACCAGGTCTCTGCGAGGCAAGTGGATATTCGGTGATGATCCACTTAAGCTTGGTCTGGCACTCACCGACAGGAGCGACTCGCTCGGGTCTCGTCTGGAAGGCTTCCGCGTAGTAATTGGTTGCGATGTTGACCCACAGTGAGAGCGCCATCTCGATCTTGCGCTTGAAGTGCGGGTCGGGCTGTGCAGAGATCAGCGCAGCCTCGAGTCGCATGAAGGATGCTCACAGGGTCCTCGCGGTTGAGGAACTTGGCCATGAGTGAGGATGTAGGCGCCGTCGTTTGATTTGCCTCATATGCGAGCATGATAAAGGCCGTGAGCGCTTGGAAGGGCTTTCCTCGCTTCGTGTCCCAATCGAGCTTGTCGCCGAGCGTGTGGGTTTCGATGATGTACTTCTTTTGCAACTCGATGATCCACTCGGTCCACGGACCAGGAATGGCCTGCAGTTTCTCCGGTGCAGAGAGGGCGACTCCCATCTGCACACGCTCTGCACTTCGTCAGCCCAAGCGCTAGCGGATTGAAAACATGACGACTGGAGGAAAAGGTCCCCTTGGAGTAAAGGAGAGGACTTACGGAAGATATCGCGTTGCTGGGCGTCCTTCAGGTTGTCATACTCCACCACCTGAATCGAAATCTGCTCAAACCTCCTCTTCAGATGGTCCGGCAGCTGGCTTCCATGCCTCTGATTGCCGTATTTATTGTACCAGAACCTCTCCTTGGTGTGATGGGACACGAAGGGGATCTTGCCGTCCATGAAATTGAGGATAGAGGTGCAGCGTTGCTTGCCGTCGATACAGACGCGGATCTCGTCGGCTTCGGGATTTTCGCGAGAGACTTGAACGGCGAAGATTATTGGAGGGATGTAATAATTCTATAGCACTTCAGCGATGCTAGTAACGGGATGCAAAAGTTGAAGCTGAGAATGGGATGACTTACGAGGAAGAGCGACTGGATCAGCCCAACCATCTTCGACTCCGACCATACAACATCACGCTGATACGCCGCGTCGAGGTCAATACCTCCGGTGTGGATCATATCTGATAATTCGAGAGGCGTAGCTCTTGATCAGCTTATGCGACGACGAATTGGGCTCACACCCCAAAAATCAAGCTCACCATGAAGTTGTTTAGAGTTGAGGGTGCTATGTCGCGGTCGCTGGAGCGACCCCCTAAGCAGCCTATTCGAATCCCCCGCGACGTTCAGCTTGGTGTCATCCCCATCCCCATCCGAGACGAGTTCGTCGATATCCGATTCCGACAAGTCGGCATAATCCAGATCTTTGAAGGGCATGATGGAGGAACAAAATCTGGGTCTGGTCTGGTGGAGGGTGGTGTCAGTGGGAAATTTCCCGGATCCGGCCTCTACTCACATATGGTCTGTCTATGCTTGACCAAGCATGCAATGTCAAGATCAACTAGACTTAGATATGGATGCAACTTGAAGAAGCCAAAATTGAAATGAGGGGGAAGAGGGAGAAATAGTGAGTATCTGACCAATTCTGGTGAGGTCAAAGGGATTTAGGACCCCTGAGTGGCAAATAGCCTTTTTGGCAAGAGACCAATGGGGTCATTCTTGGTCACAGGGGATTGAGACTTGGGCAAAGGGGTTTGTCAAGTGGCTTTGCTCCACAGATTGTGTCACGGACCGTCGAGCGCTGCACCCGCCAACTATATGACGTGGTTCTCACTTACGCATATCAAGAGGAGATATCTCGAAGTAAGATCTAGGTAACCTAAGGTAGCTCGAGGTTGTACAAAATGACTCGAATCGATCAAAGGACGGTCTGAATATCCGTAGCTTGACCAATTGTCGGTGGGTGTAGCACGATAACAAGAGTTGTCTGTGGGGTCTCAACCCAGATAGGGAGAATGGCACGGTATGGATAAGGACTATAGGTGACAATAATGCTAATCGGAGGCTAGGTAAATACTATGAGCGGGACCCTCTACTTATACATCTCCAGTAACCTCGGCAAACTGCCGGAACCTCGCAGAACTTTGTCCTTCTCCCTCGGTCTTTTCCTCAAACGTTGGTCATATCTCGCACGTCCCTCCCGAGCTCTTTTCATTAGATCATTCTTGATTCCGCCAGGTCCGATTTATCGGGCATAGTTGGTTCCGCAGTGTCTGGGGGATCATCGGGGAACCACGAGTGACTTCGGGCTGCTTCGGTGTGCTGTGCGATCACGGACAACAATGCAAAGGTGCAGTGATATCTTCATTTACTGATTGCATTCATCTGTCGTGTCATCATAGTCCTCATCTAAGTTTGTGCCGCTCCGCTCATAGGCAAGACACGTGTGCGATCTGTGAAGGAGCATGTCGCGGTCGCATTTAGCCTCTGATATCGCGCTCGAAAGGTCAACCCCCCAAGTTGCCCGCTTTGCGCAAGGAGTAGTGCATCGTGCTCCTCCTGAAGGGCCCAGAAGGGTTCCCTCCCCGAAGGATTCCGCCTACGATCCGCGCCTTTCACTCCGAGTCCGACTCTCCTTCCGACATGCTCTCTTTGAGCATCTCCAGCAGCTCGTGCGCCTCGCTCAGCTGCGCCACCAAGATCGCCTGACCCTCGGGTATGCTCCCGTCGTCCGAATAGAACTTGCCGTCTCGTCGGAGGGAGTCGATCTGATGGAGCGCGAGGTGGTAGGGATACAGATCGCGAGGGGTGTAGGGCCCGCCGTACTTCAGGACTTCGTTCAAGCACTTCTTGATCGTAGAGAGCTTGTTCGCCTGAGACGAACATACTCTGTCAGCTAGCCCCGGGACCGAAGGTAGCTCAAGGTCAAGCTGCGACATCGAGGTGGTCGGGCTGACTCACCACGGGCATAAGCTCCTCTGAGATCGGCTCGGACTCGGACATGAGTCGGTAGATGAGGCCGTAGCATCGACGAAGGAGGAAGAGAAGTGCCTATGAATGCGCAAAAGCTCGCCGTCTCGCTTTCTTACTATAGTCGCAGATCACTCACGTATTGGCCATCAGCCTAGAGGATACGGATGAATGAGCATTGCGCACAGCTGGAACTCGATGATGACTAACCTTTTGCCCATCCTGGGTTACGAATTTGCCATCTACGCGCATGGAATCGATCTCTCGGAGGGAAAGGGAATAGCTGAGTCGCTGGGTCAGGTGCAGGTCCGCCTTAGAGCATGGTCCAGCTCACTTATACAGATCCGTCTCTCGCAATGTCCACCGATGTGTCAATACTAGGTTAGCGTTAGCAAAGATCTCAGTGAGCCACGGCGACATGCCAACTCACACAGCCTGTCGAGCTGGGACTTCATTTCTGACAGTCGCTCATGTATTGGCTTGAGCATCGGGCTGACCTCCTCTTCCGCCTCTCTCGCCTTAAGCTCCTGCGCGACCTCGAAGCATGTGTCGAGGATGCCGGAAAGGAGTGCTTGACCTTCTGGGACTGAGGAGCCGCCGGGTCCCAGGAATTTTCCGTCAACACGTTTTCTACATTTCCGTCAGCAGGCGAGGGAGATCCGGCGGATGTTTGCTCACGAGTCAATCTTGCGCAGCTCCTCGAGGATAGCCTTGTACTCCGTCTTGTTTGGCTTCGGATCCCCCGACATGAAGGCGAGCTCCCTCCGTAGCGTTACGAGGCGTTGATGTATCGGTACGAGCTCGACAGAGATGAAGGATAGGGATGCGACAAGGTCGCTTAGTTGTCTCTCTATACCTATATGAGCAGTGCACAGCAAGGGTTGATGCGGCTTCTCTCACCGACACCTTCGAGCTTTCTCATCATAAGCCGAACAACGGGGTCCGGGTGCTTGCCGTCCTCTGAGTCCTGTTTGATGATGTCTTTCAACGCGTCGAGCCGCTGGCGTAAAGGATCGAGCATAGCTTCGGTATAAACGCCAGTCTCGTTCATATGGAGCAGTATTTGCTGAGCAAGGACGACGTCAGCCCTCTCGTAGCTACGATTTCCTGCGCATCTCGCTCACCCGCATTGCAACGATCTGGCAATAGGTCGCCGGAGTTTCCCGGCTCTTCCCGATAGTGAGGAAGAACAAACTGAGCAGACTGAACACATCGGCGATGATCGTATCCACCCGATTAGGATCAGGTGGTGCTGGAACATTGCCATTGGGCGCAGTCGACGAGGAAGGAGCATGATTCGCAAGCGCAGATTGCTGCTGGGTTTGCTCATCCCGAATAGCATTGAGACGTGTGGCTATAGCAGGGGGTGTTTGTGAGGCTTGGCATTGAATCAGTGCGGTAACTCACCCTGCTTGACAACCGAATGGTAGATGGACATGACATCTGGAGTTCGGATGAATTTGGTGGTGTCCTGCCGAATCGAAAGACGTTAACACGGCAGGCCAGCTCAGCATAACAATCATTAGGAAATTCCCGCTTGATCAAGATCCATCATTGCGCCCTATAAGCCGGACGAGCTGGAGAGCATACACATAGAGACGCAGAGCCCTCGAAACGGAACTTTGTACAGGAAGGTACGCTCACCTTCTTGAGTGCCGTCAACCGGTTGCGGATCGTGATGAATGCTTCGAGGACAGGCAGCTCCTCCTAGATACCAAGCCATGAATCAGCTGATCATGCGCTGAATTTGCACCAAAAACAGTGATGCTCGTTTCAAGGGCGACGACAGGAAGGCAGCGAGGACGGACCTGCGGTACCATGTTTGACGCCATGATACGCGATGAATCACGGATTGAATGGCAAGTTCTGACAGACTAGTGGAAGGCGGAATCGGAAGAATATCGAAAGGCGAAGCTCGAATGTGTCGTGCCAAGCCGCCGCGGAAAGGTACAGGCAAGGGAAACGATGCCCAATCCTGGTGGCAAGATGGAAGGACGATCCCAGCTGCAATGGGAAACAGCGAGCTTTCTATGAAGTGTCGGAAGTAAATGTATTGTCAAAGCTGCACGGCATGCCTACTCCATTTCTTGCTTAGTTCGATATCAGAAGGCACAGACCGAATGCGGAGATCTTGCATGACGAACGCCACACGTCACAACCTTGGTCAAACCCCTGGTATAACTCCGGCGCATTTGGGGTGCCTCTGGTCATAGCCCCTCGTAGCGCCTTTCCGGCAACGTTAGGTACTTGGCAATTTGATTCCTTTGCATCCCACCTCTTCATACCCTGTCGTCAATCGACGCCTTGTCAACCTCGTCAACTTCTCAAGGTGAGTCTGTTGATATGATACACGCGCAATGCGATACGTGAAGGACGCGACTGCGAAAGGAGAAGAAGGCTGTTCGTGACGCGGCGAGGGCGGGGTCATCAAACCCCCGCTCGCTCGCCTCATCTCCTCGCTACGTAACCCTCCTTTGTCCTGTTGTCTTCGGATGACGGTGGTGGATCCCACTCCGCCCTCTCATCTCCTATCGTCATCTCGAGAGGTATAATATAGGGACGTGCGCTTACAGAAACCCCGCTTACTCCGGTTCCCAACATCTCTCGACGCTTATCGCTCAAACGCATTCCATCCTTTCCCGTGCATCCATCCTTCAATTGCGAATCCGCTTCACGCCCTATCGTACCGTCGATCAACAACAGCACCTAACCACATAGAACAACCTGCACCGTGAGTCCAAGCTACAGTTCCCCCTGGCGCGTGTCCGCATCATGTCCGTCCGATCACGTCCCCATCACTCCTGATCATCGTGTCTTGCGCCGCATCTCGTCGTCATCGTTGCAGCGCTCGGCCTTCCAGCCTTGACAACGGCTTCCAGTCACGAAAGTATCTTGCATCCCTGGAGATAGGATTCGGCGGTCACGCGGCTGGCTGCGTGGATAGCAACCTAATCTCCCATGATTTCCGTCTCGACTGCACCGCGTTGATTGCAACTTGCTGATTGAATGCTTCTTTCTTATCGCTCCCTCCCTGCCGTGTCCACTCATCAAACCACCGCTCGATCCAATCTATCCGACTTTTCGCATCTCTCCTTCCGCACGCCTTGCCCCCGTATCGCATCCGAAAACATACACCGCGATGACCTTCCCTTGGGCGCCCGCACCGGTACAGATGTCAAATCGCGAAGACTCCGTCTATCTCGCCAAATTGGCTGAGCAAGCCGAGCGGTACGAGGGTGAGTTGGATCCGTCTCCTCGCTGGGTGCGACTTTGGTTGGCGGAGCGAAGCGTGCTTTCCTTCTCCGTGAAGAGCAGGAAGGTGGCGCCAGATCGGCCCGAGTCGAGCGACGGAGGATTACCATCGGGCGGCGCTTACGATTCTTGCCGCAGAGATGGTCGAGAACATGAAATCGGTCGCATCCTCCGACCAGGAACTCACTGTAGAGGAACGAAACCTCCTCTCCGTTGCGTACAAGAACGTCATTGGTGCCCGTCGTGCATCGTGGCGTATCGTCTCCTCGATCGAACAGAAGGAGGAGTCGAAAGGCAACGAGGCCCAGGTCGCGATGATCAAGGCGTACCGTGAGAAGATCGAAGCCGAGCTTGCGAAAATCTGCGAGGACATCCTGATGGTACTGGACAAGCACCTCATCCCGAGTGCCGCCAGTGGCGAGTCAAAGGTGTTCTACCACAAGATGTGAGTGGATCATCTCCGTTTACGAAGCCTGGCTGAAGATGGCCTTAGGATGGGAGACTACCACCGTTACCTCGCGGAGTTTGCGACTGGCGACAAGAGGAAGGACTCTGCGGACAAGTCGCTCGAGGCCTACAAGGCCGCATCCGATGTGGCCGTCACCGAGCTCCCGCCCACGCACCCCATCCGACTCGGTCTCGCGCTCAACTTCTCCGTCTTCTAGTCAGTACCTCGACATTGTCTCACTCGATGATACTGACAAATGGCACAGCTACGAGATCTTGAACAGCCCCGATCGCGCTTGCCACCTCGCCAAGCAGGCATTCGACGACGCCATTGCCGAGCTCGACACGCTGTCCGAGGAGTCCTATAAGTTGGTGGAAATGCTCATTCAGCATCAAGTCACTGACCGCCGGTACAGGGACTCTACCCTCATCATGCAGCTCCTCCGTGACAACTTGACGCTCTGGACTTCAGACATGAACGAGGCGGGTGAGTTTTTCTCAGACTGCTAAACGAGAGCAGCCTCTGATGGTGTGAATTATAGGAGGTGACAAGAAGGAGGAGACCGACGAGACCAAGGAGGAGCCGGCCCCAGCTGCTGCGGCGTAGACGTTCCCTTATCCCATCTAGCATTCCCGGGACTTGGCGCAACCCCCTCTATCGTTTTCATCCTTATCTTCTCACACCCTCCCGTTCTGTCCATGAATCCAGCTCAAATTCCGACCCTAGTCCATTCCCCTCTTGGCGATGCGAGAACCACCCGTCGATGTTGCTTCTTTTGTGTGATTCCTTTTCGCTTCACTTTCGTGAGTTGCCAAAGGCGGAGAGGCTAGATCAGTGAGAGTAGGATTCCAAGAATGAAACTGTGCATTGATAGAGCCTTGTCGGCTGTTCTTGAGACTCCTTGTCAACCTCTTATATCACAGCCAACTGCCCAAAGCGACAGGCCACGCGACCGGACCCCTGTTTCAATCGGACCGGCTGAAATTTCCCCAGGGGCTCGTTGTTTGCTTGAGCTATCGGTCTTCAGAGCATATCCAGCATCGAGCAGCATGCCTCAGCTCCTCAGCCAAGCACAACTCTTATAGCACGCAGTGCACTTGAAACACCTTTTTCGAGCTAGGTGTTTCACGCTCAATGGCGGAGGCTGAGTCAAGTCTGAGCGGCTCGGGTGGTATGTCCTGCCTCATCCAGTCCTACTGCTAAAACGATCATCTTCACTGCCCGCTTTCATCCTGTCCCAATACACGACTGACATCACGTCCTCCTCGGCAATGACCTTGGCGCTCCTCGTCTCTTCCCCCCCCCCCCTTTCCCTGCCTCCCTTCCCTTCCCCCCCCCTCTCTTCCCCGCCCGACCAGGCTTCAACCCGAACCCAGACAACGCCCACCAACCCCTAGTCACCTCCCTCCGACCACTCACCTCGGCGACCCTGACCATACGGATCATAAAATCCTTCGAGTTCCGCACACAGAAGGCTTTGGTGATGCAGGGGGTCGATCTGGAGAGTGTCACGGTCGGAGGGTTGATGGAGCGGTGTCGTGAAGGTGGGTCCTCTCGCCTCGCCGGGGCTTCCAGCTTGTCAAGCTGTTTTGCTCGAGAGGTGTGGGGCGTCGTGGACCCGATTGGGTACTGATGCAGGACAGCGATAAAGTCTGCTCCGGGGTTCAAGCCGTACCGTACGCTGCAACTCGGTGAGTTCCGTATTAAGCTTGTCAAAGCACGACTGACGAGGAGGATAGATACGATGAAGCTATACACCGTCGCTCACGGCCACAAGGTCTGTTCATCTCCGCCTGCTGACGGTCCACTTCAGCTACGTTCAAAGGAAGGCCGGACTGACTTGTAGTAGACGACGAACTTGATAATCAACCTCGACCACGATGATTGGATGCTCTCGGATCTGGGTAAGACGCTCGTCGAGGTCGGCGCCGGTAAGCAAGCACCCTTCTTACGACCTCACGCGTCTCGATGAGTGGAGTGAGGGAAGGGTGAAGCTGATTTGTGGGTGGGGTAGAGAATGAGACGGAGTTGTCGCTCTTCAATCGCGAAGCTTATGAGGCATTCAAGGCCAATCCGGAGGTGGGTCTGAGCTGTACGAGTGGGAGATTGAGCTGATGAGAGGTAGGTCAAGTGGGATTGAATGCATTCGACACGAAGTACGGCCAGGATATGGCGCGGAGGCTGTTATGTACGTAACGATTTGTCATGACAACTATGGATGCATCACTCCATCATGAGGGACGGTTTGCCCACAACTCTGCAGAACACTTCGGGGCTCGGGATTGGACAGGTCCGGCGAAAGGGGGAACACTCGGATTGCTCTCGCCAGGAATCGATACATGCTTAACAAATGGAGATTTCACTATAGACGATTATATTCCTACACACTTCTTTCCAAGACCTATCGTACAACTCAACTTGGCCCGTTCGTCCTTCTCAACCAATTAATTCACATTTCCACACTAGATATTCGCCATCGAGCTGATGAGACCCGCGTTGGTAGCAGGACCGGGACCGCCCTCGCCGTCCTCGAAGCGGTGAGACGCGGCCATCTGCTGCGCGACATTGTCCATGCCGCCGGCGCCCATGGTGCCGAGGTTCATCGGGACTGATAGAAGCGTCAGCGTCAGCGATATTCCTCGTGGTGAAGGGGGGACAGGAAGTGCGGAGAAGTGATAGGGACGTTCATTGAAATGACGGAGCGGGGGGGGGGGTCAAGGCGGTGTGGCAGGGACAGGGATATTGCGGATGGTATGACTCACCGAACACGACCTTTGCGCCCGCAGTTCGGGCCATGTTCTGGAGAGCCTCGAGCTGTCGGATCTGCATGGCAGCGGGCGAGGCCAGAATCTGTGGGATTCGAGTGTCAGTACTGGATAAACTCGTAGGACGGGTTTCGGCGTACATCGGCGGCTGTGACAAGGAAAGTATGTCAGCATGATCTGAGAGTCCCAGAATGGTTGCTCACCCTGCCTCATGAGCTTGGCGGCGTCGACCTCGGCCCTACATATTTCATCACTATCGAGTCCGCCGGAACAAAGACCAGCAACTCACCTCGCAGCGATAACCTTACTCTCACCAATCCTCTTCTGAGTGGCGGCACTTGACAGCGACTGCTGGAGCTCGATGGAGAAGTTGATGTCCTTGAGGAGGATAGACTCGATCGCAACACCCCACTTCTCGGCAGTCGCCTCGATCTAGGCCGTATCAGCGTGATCTTTGTCAGATGGCTTGGGCAACCCACGATCTCGGCAACCTCGTGGGCAAGTCCCTCGCGGTCAGAGATGACGCTCTGGAGCACTCGACCACCGACAACCTGGCGAAGGGTGGTCTCTGCGAGGCTATCGTCAGAAACTCATTGGTTTAGTACGAGCTGGACGTACGAGCACGCTCGACGAGGGCCATGCGGACGTCGTTGATGCCGAATGCGGCGCGATAGGGCGAGATGACTGGACAGAAGCATCAGACTCTGCTCCTGGAACTTGAAGGGAGCGCACCATGCCAGCAGATGACACTGAGGGAGGTGATCAGCGAAGCTTGGAGTTATTGAGAACATAAAATACCTGTCGACCTCAACCGAGACGTTGTCCTTGGTCTGCACGGTCTGACGGGGGACCGCGGTGAGCTGAATCTTGACGTCTGCGGAGCTTCAGCTTGAACCTCTTCTGAGGCGTAGGAGTGGACTGACCGACAACGCGGATGGACTCGGAGCAGACGTTGACCCTGACGAGACCGGGGTCGACGGACTGCACCATAGCAGTGTGAGCACGAATATGTGGGAACAGGTAAGAACTGGCTGACTTTGTAGAACAGACCGAATCGGCTAATGAGACCGACAGAACCCTGATCTGTTCAGGTTTAGCGGGCACCAGGGTGATATAGGGCGGTCAGACATACCGACGTTCTTGAACGGGTTCGGGAAGGGGCAGCATGGGATCATCCCGACCACTCCGACGCACGAACCGAGACCGGTGATCATCGAGCCGTAGAAGCCGTGCTGTGAGACTCAGCTGATGTCGCATAAATCGTCGAAGGGCTCAGCTTACCTCGATTGAGGTCGTACCCATGTCTTGTGCGTACGAAGGCTGCATCCTAGAATCATCTCAGCAGATATACACGGTCAGGGGAGAAGTCAGCTGACTCGTTCTTCCTCAACGGCTGAACAGTCTAAAATACCATCAGCGCCAAGCTCGCTTATGCCAAGGATTATGACCCACGATGAGACCCGCGGCATTGGTGGTGGAGCCACTACCCCTGATCGCGTTATTCATCGCCGCGACCTTCTGCGCCCTCGGGGCATCATCCGTGACATAACGATGCATGTCCTCCTCGTTGGGCGGGGATGATCCCTTGCCATTGTAATTGACGGTGGTACCGTCCATCGAGACCTTCTGGATGGGTGGGGCGGACATCGTGTGTTTGTCTTGTCTTAATCAAGTAGCAGGTACTTGGATAAATGAGCAGTCGATAAACAACAAATCAAGGAGTGGTCCGATGGGAATCACGTTTCTATCCCGAATCAAGCCAGTGGCAAAATCCAGTCTATTTGCGCATCGCCCTTCGGCTCTGCCCCGCGTTTTCTTTTGCGATCTCCTGCGGTTCCTCGCTCAGATCGGCCGTTGCTTGTTGTTTTCGACCCATTAATCTGCGCCCGGAACCGGTCTTGGAAGATATCACGCGGGATCTTGTCTACCGCAATCCAGTGGGAGAAATCCCTCACTGCACGTATCTCGTGACCACATGCATGAGGCCGCGCCTTCACCGCCGTGCTTCATGCGCGATATACCATCCTTTCATCACTGGCTCTCAGAGGGGATCTGGAGGCTCGGTGAGGTATGGCCAAGCCCTATGAGGATGCTTGGCATGTCTAACGTGAAAGCTGAAAGCTTTTCATCTTCCTTGTTGGTCTCAGTGATTCCTTTCACATTTCTCGTGTGCAATCGCAAAGTGCCAAGCAGAGAGGGACCGCAATTGTTTCCGGTGGTATCCCGTGTTGGATATTGACGAACATGCATCAAGAAGTATGAATGTGATAGCTGAAAAGTTGAGCGGGGGGACTGCGCCGGGGGTCACGTGACCAGAGACGTGAGACAAAAACCACATGATAGTTCCATGTTCACGTGAAACTCAAGGATCAGGTGTGAGAGCTCATGAATGTAGATCAAAAGGGGATCGGGTGATACGGTGTGCAGAGTCTAGATAGCTGGATACTATGTATCGGACTGGCATGGCTGCACTAATGGATTCGATTTCCAGAGTCTCCTCTCCGCTTCCTGGATCCCTATACATCGAGAGGCGAGATACCGAACAAGCGTTGTGTTGCGAGCTTTGGAGGCAAGGTAAGCACTTTCGTGAACGGCCAGCACGTACAGAATATTCACGAGACTTGAGCATTCGCGATCGACAATATTCTGACCGACGTTATTGCCGTTCTTGGCTATACCCCGCCGACAGTAAGGAAAGCTGCGAGTGGTCGATGAGGCCTGTGTGACCGGTTTGCGTGCCGAAGCGGATCGGATTGTATATTCCATCGAGTATATATGGGTGATTAGGAGTCGCACATAGATGAGGGTGTCCAAGAGGTTTACGCTCGGTGTCTTTATTGACAGATAGGTTGATCCTGACTTTCCTGTACGTTGTCATCATCACACCCCGTATGCCAACAGGACATATAGCCACTCACCTTACTTCCTCCTCCTTGGTGGCGGCGGTCCCACTGTTACTGTACTCTTCTTTACGATGACCTCTACCTCGACTCCATCGTTATCATCCGTCGTCCCCACCAGATCGCTATTCCCTTGAGCCGCGGCAACGCCTTCTCCAATCATCGACGTCATTTCTGTCGGCGAGACCAGTGTTGATGCGGACGTTTAGGTCTCGGAGAATGTTGAATATCATTCCTGGGTCGTTCTCGATGTCGGCAATCGAAGTGCTCGAGAAGAAGGGGTAGCAGGAGGGTGGGGTGTCCGAATCACCCGAGATGCTGCACGATGACCCGTCGGATGAGGACGACCCATCCTCCACCCCAGCTGACTCTATGAGCCCCGTTAGCGATGTGGCCGCCTTATTGAAGAGCGACAGTACCATTCCAGGCAGCCGGAGCTCCTTATTCATGCATTGCGCCGGTTTTCCGTCCAGCGTTCCCTCGTCCTTTTGGTGCCCCGCGATCATTGCCATCATTCCCCCTCCTCCCCCCACCGCCGCCACCCCGCTTGCCCCCGCGATCGTCGCCATCATTGCCATCATTGCCGCCACCGCCAGCACCGCTACCACCGCCACCACCACCTATATCCAGCTTCCGGACATAAGGCCGGTTGTGGCGGAATCGATCAAATCTCCGCTCTCGCGAATCACCTGAACAGGAGCGAATCCTTCCAATGCCCCTGTAGCTATGAGCAACCTTGATCTCATCATGGAGTATGCGTCATGGTCCCGTCTGACCTCCAGTTCGTCCCATTTCACCACTCAAGTTGTTTTACCCTCTTCCTTGTTTTAACGGACATTCCCTCCTCGCCCATCATCTCCTCCTCACCCATTCTCCGTGATCAGTGCCCCCTCAGAAGCACAGCCGCGGCGAACAATCGACTGGAGAGGTATCTACAGCGTTCTCATTCGGCTCCACATACGCTGATCGACATCACAGGCATCTCTCTTCTCTCCTAATACGATGAAGAGACAACACCAAACGGACACAAGCTACAATCATCGATCCGCCGCTTCAATCTCGTCCCC
>JAABUY010002972.1_pt1 | contig 19295 bp, 30 predicted proteins | sample 5560271 | NCBI WGS metagenome assembly JAABUY01 (sample SAMN10711886, study PRJNA513374) | rock metagenome | isolation source: Antarctica rocks | place: Antarctica: Victoria Land, University Valley
GTAGTTTAAAGAAAGAGAATCTAATTGAAACATCAATAAAACCCTTTCTTAACGATCAAGGAGTCTTGTCTTTATTTCGTAGAAGTTCCGGGGTCGTCCAGTTAAGGTTCCAGTTAGACGCAGCCGGAACGTTCTCCCACTGTCTAGCCCTACGGGCTTCACAGAATATCTCAAAGCTGTCTCATGCAAGTATCCGTAGCTCACATTTTCAGACAAAGGATGTTGAGATGTCTTGCTCTGGGTTTTGAGTTAATGTGTTGCAAGCTCCCATATCTCGCATGACAAAGCTATCCGTGCCCCTCACTAAGCTCATTCTTCGCTTAGTGCTCGGCAGCCATGCAACAGTTTCAGCCATGCAACAGCAAAATTCAACTACTCATCATATACATGATGATATTTAATCAATTTCTTCAAAATAACTCGTCATTTCTTCTGATAAGTCTGAACGAACTTAATGCGAGCAGTTCTATGAGGCTTAGTAGCTCTGTAGCACTTCTTTAGTGCATTTAAATAACGCTTTTCCCAGGTCACTTCGCGCTTCTTCTGTCTCTCGTTCTTCAATTTCTGTCTATCTTGAATCATACTTCGAGCATCTTTGATGTACAAGATGTCTTCAATTTTGAGAATCTTATCAGACTGCTTTTTGCGTGCTTTGCGAGCACTTTCAGCGACTTTTATTTGACTTAATTGATTCTGCAACAACTTCATTTTACGAGTCATCGCATTAGCATTTTTTCAGAACGTACAAAGCTTTGTAGTAAATTCTTCTGATGTCGATTCATCAGTTAACTCAAGCAGCTGATTTTCAAGTGCTGCTCGATTAGTAGAAGTGATTCAAATGACTGAATCGTTTATAATAAATGATGATGTAATAGATTGATTTGAACGTTCATGTTATGAGTCTGCATAGAGCGAATCATATGAGTGTATTCTAACTAGAAGTTCAAAGCTGAAGTAGAAAGAAGATGCAACACGACGTGAGTTTTATTCACGAAGACACGCTAGATCGCTAGCGTGTTAACAACAGCTTTACTCACAGCTTTATACTAGTCTATGTTAGACTAATCAGACTAATCAGAGGTAACAGAGATGCATGCTCGCAACATTACTTTTCTTCTTCATTTAACAATGTTCTCATTGCTGCAGTTTGATCGATTGATTCTTGTTGAGTCGATTTCTAACTTGACTTGTTCAAATACTTCTGATGAAAGTTATTTATGATCTTCGAGCAGTCTTTGAACTCATTTTCATCAACATTGTATCAATGTAGATCGACGTCATAGTCTTTCTAATTGACACGATATTGCAGTCGTTTGTCTCGTTCGTAGTGTCTGAAGTTCAGTATGTTCTTCACTTTTCATTCATTTTCGTCATCTATCACTATAGAATCAGACGACTCATTTCGTTGTTCTTCAAGAGAGTTTTTTGAATTCAGTCGTAGCAGATTTGAAGTGAACTCTGAATGAATCTTCATTGTCGATGACAGTTTCAGTCGATATGCATGTTTGATCTCAGTCAGAATCTTGAAAGATTCTAGCATCTTATCGTTCAGCTTCTTTGATGATCTTGCAATCGTAATGTTTCTAGAATTCAGAAACATCATGTCATTCATCTTGTAGATCATTTTCTTTCGATGCTTGTCAGTCTGTTTCTTCATTGTGACTCTGACTCTTGCTAATGTCTGCTTGATCAACGCTAATGATCATTTCATGTGTTTGAATATATTCTCTGCTTTGCTCGCTTGAATTCTAGCTCGAATGATCTCATATTCAGTTGAATTCGAATTGAAGCTCATATGAGAATGAAAGCTCTTGTTCAGAAAGAACGCTGATTGTTCAATTGACGACGAAATAGCATTGTTATCGACGAATTCAGTCATAGATAGTCAGGCAAATCAGTCATCTTGCATGTATGAGCAGTAGCTTCGTAGATATCGTTCTACATTCTGATTCGCTCTTTTCATTTGATCGTCGATCTGTGAATGATAGTCGATGAATAGTTTCATCTTAATGTCGAGTCTCAGACATAGAGACTTTCAGACAATCGATATGAATTGCGAACTTCTATCGAACACTATTGACCTTGATAGCTCATGAGTTCTGAAGACTCATATCAGCAGCAGCTTAACTGTTTGTTCAGCGAAAGTTTCTTCGTCATCTGATCAACAGAGTATATAGTGACGTTCTTTAGATAATCGATCTATTACTGTCAGAATCGCGTTGCTTTCATCACTTTTCAATAAATCGATAATGAAATTCAATGATATGTCTTGTCATCGTTGTTCAGATATAAACAATGACTTCAATAGTTCATTGATTCGATCTCTTGATGCTTTTGACCTACGGCAAACGTAACAGTTTCGAATGTAGCGTTTGATTGTCGTTCTCATCTTCGATCAGCAATATGATCATCTTAACAAGTCTAACGTTCAATTCATGTCAGAGTGATCATTGATCGAAAGATCATGTGCTTCTCTTATCAATTGAGTGATCATTGACTGAGAAATTCACAGTCTATCATTCTTTCAGAGTACTTCGTTCAGTACTCTGCAATTGTCTAGACTCATATCTTGACAAGTTCTTCTGTTCTGTTCTATGACTGTTCGAATATCAATACATTGTTGATTCGTTCGATTTTCAACTATAATTCGATTCTGAATGAAAATCATCTCTTCGATCGAATTCTCGTTAGCTTTCGATTTCTGTTTCGAATCTGAGCTAAATATGAGCAAGATCTGAGTCAGATCTTGATCATCTTTTATTGATTGCAGTTCAAATGTGCTGATTGACAATAGCATCTGATGCTGATATAGTTTTCGATCATTATTTAATTCAACTGACTTAACGTCTGACATTCTGATCAGCGCGTCTGCTTTCAGATTCTGCTTTTCTGACTGATATATAATCTTGAAGTTATATTCAAATAACTTCTCAGCTCATTTAGTCTGTCGTCTGATCAGTTTCTTGATGATCATGAAGTACTTCAAATTCAGATGATCAATGAAGATCTTGATCGAAATATCAGTACATTTCAATTCGAAACATCAGTGCTTCAAGCATCAAATAATAGTCAAAAGCTCTTTGTCGTAGATCTCGTAGTTGCATTCTGCAGAAATCATGTTCTTGCTGTAGAAGATCACTGAATGTAGAATGTCTTCATCGTCATACTGAGACAATACTTCGTTGTTGACATAGTTCGAGAAGTTCGTTTTCAGAATAGCTTCTCTGATCAAATCGAAATGCTTCAGAACGAAGACTGTCGTCATCTGTTGCTTCAGTCTTTCAAAGATCGTCTGACAGATCTCTGTTCATTCTGTTACGATTCTAGCTACGCACCTTCGTTGATAGCTATGTTGATGACTATGTTGATGACTATGTTGATGGCTATCCTGAGAGCTATCGCCGATCGCTCGCCGCTAGGGCATAGACTTGTTCCGAAGTCAATTCTATTCAGGGTTAGCTTATGTTCTTCTGAGTCATATAGATAGTCGGTTCTTCCCTTCTAGATACTTTCCTTCCTTAGCATTTATATACTCGTTACATTACACTCATATGACTCGCTCTATGCTGATTTCTAACACATTCAAATGAATGATCTTTTTGAATCAGCTTTATCATAGATTGAGCGATCTTCAAGAAGTTCTTTATAAATCGTTGATAGAAATTGCAGAAGTTAATGAAGATCTGTACATGAGTCAACGATCGAGACACTTTTCAGCTTCGAATCACATCTACTTTTCGAGAGTTCATTCGTAGATCATTGATGAATATCAGTAGTTCTAGAAACGAGATCTTTTGAATCTTGAATTCGCACTTGTCAATGTCTATCTGCAGATCGACTTCACGAAGCTTGTTTAGCATCTTCTTCACATGAGTTCTATGTTTCTTCAAGATCTTACTGTAGATGAGAATGTCATTCAGATAGATCTAACAGAATTTATGCAGACAGTCGAACAACACGTCGTTGATATAGTGCTGAAAGAATGTCGATTCGTTGATTAATTTAAAGAGCATTACTCTATATTTGTAGACATCGAAAAAAGTGATGAATGTGATTAGATTCTCACTTTCAGTGCTCATACAAAGCTTATTGAACGCGATGATAATGTTGAGTCGAGTCAGATATTTACTGTCTTGAATTCGAGCGAGTACTTCGTCTATCAAGAGTATTGAATAACGATTTCTTTTGATCAGAGCATTCAGTTTTTGATAATTCATGCAAAAGCGAAGACTATCATCTTTCTTTTCGACGAATAGTATTGACGAAGCGAATGAAGCTTTGCTGAGTGTAATAAACTTCTTCTTCAAGTTCTCTTCTAGATACTTCTTGATCTTCTGCAACTTGTGACTCGACATAAGATACAATCGACTTCTAGAAGATTGATTCTCATTTTCTAATTCAATCTTATGATCATATGATCGATGCAAGAACAACTGAGTTGTCTTTTCTTTATCAAAAACGTTCAGAAAGTCATGATAAACTATTGAAAGCTTCTTCTTCAGTTTCTTTAATGACATGACAAAGATCATTTCATTCAGTTTCGCTGAATCTTTGATCGAGCTAAGCATCTTGTTGATTTCACTAATGATCAATGTAAAGATCTTGACATCGTTCTTCTTGATCAGAGTTCGATAAGCAACGACTTCGATCATGACAATATTGACAAGCTTTCTCTTCTTCGATGATTGAATGAATTCATGTTGATCGAGATCAACTTGAGTGCTTTGCTTTCATATGAGAGTTGATTCAATGAATCGATTCACTGATTTCGAATTTGTAGTTCGCTTTAAGATGATCATTAACATAGACTTCAAGTTCTTTCGTTTCATTTTGCAGATCTCGCTTGATTCAAATCTATGAAATGCTGATTGACTGCTTGCTTTTGAAATGATAAGTTTCGAGATTCGAATATTTGATGAAGATATCAATCTATCGTTTGCAGAATCTATCAAAATTTGATTTCTTTTCAATCAGAGATTGTCAATGATTATCTTGTGCTGATCTAGACGAGTTATTAATAGAAGCATCATTTCATTCTTATGTTCTTGTATAGTGACTGAGATATACAGAGCATGTGTAATAGATCTTCGATCGAGAATTTTATTATATGAACGAATCGACTTCGATTTGAACAGTGAAATTGATTGAATATCAAAGCGTTCACATAGCTCTGAAATCAATGAATCATCTATGAACGTCATGTCAGTGACTTCGATGTTTATCAGAGCGAAAGATCGAAATATCTTTTCTAGACTATTCAAGATGACGTTAACAATAAACGACTTGAAATCAAATGAATCATTGAGCATACTGATGAAGCAAGATATGAGCATGTTGCTCTCAGTCACTACTTTGACAAGAACAGATCGTTTTTCGAATTCGCTGCGATTTCGTGCATCTGAGCTGGCTCGAGACAGTCGCGTGCTCTATGTTCTGACTTCTTGCATTTGAAGCAAAGTTCTTTCTTAAACAACTTCTTTCTAGCAGAATCAACGTTCAATATTCTGAGTTTCTTTCATGCAGAGATTGAAGCTGAGATCGCAGTAGTGATCGTCGTCGAGATGCTAGCAGTAGAGCGAGCGACTTGAGTAGTTGATGTCTTGAGAATTGATCGAGCATTCAATTCCGTCAATCGAACGTCAACTCGCATACAGATGTCGACGAATTCATTCAAATTCATAGTTCGTTCGTTGATCATGACTCGCTGAAGATCTGAGCTAATCTTATGCTGAAGATCATCTAGTAGAGTTTCGTTATTGTACTCTAGTTTCGCACTAAGTCTCTGAAATTTCATTCAAAATTCATGAAAGAAGATCTTGTTTTGATACAGCTTCAAGAACTGTCGTTGAGCTGTGTGACGTTGATTGAGATCGTTGTACATCTTATTTATGATCAACAATATCTCTTCTGCTTCAAGAAACGAGTTCGTGATCGTGTCTCTCATTCGAGATGTTATGTGTTTAATCGTCGTTTCACTGACTCAACTTTTCACATATGCAATCTTCATTTCTTCGATAGAAAAATGATTCTTGTTCATCTTCAGCTTGTTTTGCATTTGAAACAATCAATTATTCACATTCTGTTTCAAATCTTCAAACAGAGACGAGTCAGATAGCTTGATCGACTTCGAGAATCGATCTTTCGAAATCGAAGTGCTTAGTCGACTTGATGTCGCTTCTAGATGACGTATAATCACGTTCTTTTTCTTCATTTCTTTCTGTAGACGCGTTCAAACAGCATTCAACGTTGTCTGCGTAGCTTTCAACTCGATGTTGATCTTGTTGACATCATTCAACATCTGAATCATGTCATTGTGAGTCTCGATTTCGATGTCATGCTGTTGACACATGTACTTGATAAAGGCAACGAGATCGTCTGTCTTATGAGCGCTTATTCAAGCATTCAGTTCAGTGCTGATGCTGATCTTGATCATTTCGTGATCGAAGAGCAACGCGTTCGTGTTCTCTTCTTCTGATGCTGTTCAATTCTGTGATAGAAGTGATTCTCTTCTAGCATTTTGAAGTTCATAGCGAGCAATGCTCACTGATTCTGATTCTAATTCTGTGCTTCTAGTCATTGTGTGAGTAGAAAATTGCTGATCAAGATTCAACTGAAATTTCTGATTTCAGTTCTAGAACAACGCGTTCATGTTCTTCTGTTCTTCTGTTCTGACAACGAGCTCAGTAAAGAGTTAGTCTAGAGCAACGCGTTCGTGTTCTTCTGTTCTGTTCTAGAAATTTCTTGATTTTTAATGAGTCTTCTGAGCTCGATTTTCGAATTTCGATTCTGATTCAAGTTTGAGTGATGTAGCTTGTTTTTATATCATCTACACGTCGATAGCAAGATTGATGAGCTTTGAACTAATGTTATGAGTCTGCATAGAGCGAATCATATGAGTGTATTCTAACTAGAAGTTTAAAGCTGAAGTAGAAAGAAGATGCAACACGACGTGAGTTTTACTCACGAAGGCACGCTAGATCGCTAGCGTGTCAACAACAGTTCTACTCACAGCTCTATACTAGTCTATGTTAGACTAATCAGACTAATCAGAGATAACAGAGATGCATGCTCGCAACAGTTTAATAGTTTGAACTTTATTCAATACTATCTTCGAATCAAAAGAAATTAAGTCAGTATGCTTTCATGCAGATCAAATAATAGATTCTTTGAAGACTTTGATTTGAAACTCGTTGAATGCAGTCAGAAATTCAACTTTTGAAAAAATCTCGTCACTCATTTGAACAGCTCGATTAATCATCTTCGAATGTCAATGCTTTAATGACTGAAATACACACACATCTAGCGATTGAAGCAAATGAGTAGTATGCGAAGATAAGTTGAAGAATATGATCTTGTGATTCTCACAGTAGAATAGAAATTCGCTTGTATGATGAGATTCATAATCATTCATCACAAGCAATCTTCAAGCTCTCTTTTGATGCTTTTGACTAAAGCGATTGAAGTGCTTCAGTCATCAAAGAAAAATTCAGTCATTTGAATAGTCTGTATCAGAGATAGTGACTAGCACGTCGTCGTCAAGATCGTTGTTGAAATGAGAGATCAAAAGTTGAACTTCAGTCATAATTAGCATTGATGATATATTCTTGCTCTCTTCACTGATGCATTCAATGCTCATCAATGACTTTTTATTATTCGAATTCTTGAAGTAGATTCTTCTATTTGAATCTACAGTAACAATTCAATCGAAGCGTGCAATGCTCATACGATAGTCGATTTCGTCGAAATTTCATGTATCATTCTTCGTTATATCATATTTGATGATCATCTCATTAAACTCATCAAAATGAGTCTGTAGTACTTTCGAATCATGCGCGTTCTTTCTGTCAGCTGCTATAGACTTTCGTTTAGCTTTGAAGAGATCTGACTTCTTATCTAATCATCATTTGATTCATTTGTCGCTCAGTAGAGATGAAAGATTTCAACGAGAAAAGTCTTGAGCACGAAGAACGTTTGTCGTCGATTGCATCATGTGTAGTCTAGCTGACAAGTTTAACTGATTCAGTTTGATTAAGTATTGTCGTAAAGCTGACTTCTGATCAGGTTTTAAAGCTCTGTTATGCAGTTCTCGTACTGCTGTTTTGAACTGATAACTCTTTAGTCTAGATCGAAGTCTTTCATATGAAACACGAAACTCGCGCGCAATTTCGGCGCGATTAGAATTTTCACACGTGTTTATTGCTTCAATAGCCTTCTGAATGCGACCTTCGGTGATAGCGTATGTAGAAGCCATGTGATTGAATTTTGGTGGATTTTTGAAGGTGGTGAATCAAAAATATGAAGGTTTATTGTTGCATGGCTGGAACTGTTGCATGGCTGCCGAGCACTAAGCGAAGAATGAGCTTAGTGAGGGGCACGGATAACTTGCATGGCTCATCAACACAATGAGGAATTTTCACTTGACACGTGAACCTGTCTGAGACCTTGTCGCTCTTAGGTGGTCCTTACATTCGTGGCTGTTGCTTTGCCTAGCATAATCATGGGTGCCATAAGATAAATACTGTTCGTCGACAGTTCTGGTAGGGTCTGGTACAACGTCAAGAAATTGATCCCTTATCAAGTCCGCCGTGTTCCTTATGGTGAGGAATCTCATTAGAGCCGTCTTGAAAAACCTTTGACAAGTCATATTATCTGGCGAACGTTTAAACTAAGTTCCATCTCTCATACGACTTGCTTCTCTTTGACAAGCCCTTGTTAGAACATGGCTAATGTCCATGAACTTGAATCTTGGGTAAGAGAGCAATACTACCAAATCGGCCTTGACAGTAAGGGCCAGTTCATTGGTAAAAAAGCCTTCAAGCAAAAATTAATCACGTTACGCCCCGGCTTTTCGGTTAGTGAGGTGAGGATACGAATAGTTGTCAACGAGTGAGCAAGCTTTATCTGAAACCTGGGAGCGTCCGCTGATGCTTTCATCTTCTGGCAGACTATTCTTCGGCGGTGAAATTGCGAAAGTCGATGAAAGCAAGAAAACTCAAACCAAACTTGCGGAAGTCGGTAAAAGCAAGAATAAGCAAACCCCTAAAGCCGCAGTGATATCTGCCCCAGTTGACTCCCAAACAACGCGGGTGACAAGATCTTCAACCGCTGCGGCGAAGAATCAGAGCTCGAGTGTCTTTGTATCTAAAGTCCCGAGTCTGCATTCCTCCGATTCCGGCTCGTCTTCCAAGACTGCTTCAAGCTCAACGCACAACGTAAGGACTAGATCTCCTCTCAAAACTTCCTGCTATCGCACTAATCTAATTGAAATTACACCCAGGCCCCTAGTGGAGAACCCCTTCGGTCCAAATCCGCTGTTGCTGGAGCGGAGAAGAAATTTCTCCTGCCGCAAAGTTTGAAAGCAAAACTAACAACGGTATCAACTTTGTTCCCAATCCTAATAAAGTAAGAAGTATTCTGACATAATACAGAAATCACCCAACAGCAACAACACCAGGCAGTTGGGGCAATCTCTTCCCGAAGCGGAAAAGCACGAATTTGGGAATCTAGAAGCCGAAAACGGTGGGGTTGTTGTACACCCATTCGCTGAGTCTAGCGCTGCTGGGCAGTCATCGTCATCTCAGAAAGTCAATGGTACTTAAACCAAGGTAGATTCCAGACCGCTCTGCTAACGCGGTGCAGAACTGAGAGATTTCTTCGACGCACGTACTGGTCCGAATGGCCAACTAAGTAACAAACGCGCCAGCGATGTCCTGTCCATAGCGCCGAATCTAGACGATCAATTAAGACTTCTACATCTGCATGATGATACAGAAAATCCAGATGGAGAATCCGCAGCTAACGATATCAAGAACGCCGTGCTTTTTCCCGCAAACCTACTAGAGCACAACAACAAAAGCATGCTGCCCCAGTACGGACTACTTGGAAGCTGCAATATGAAGGAAGTTCCAAAGGGCGCCAATGACCCCAGAATCTTCTTGAATACCAATATACCCTTTTCCGCATTCATTTGCGGCGTCCAAGGAAGTGGTAAATCGCACACGACTTCATGTTTAATAGGTAAGCATTCCACCCAAAATTCAATTCTCTAATTGAGTCTTTTGACATTCACAGAGAACTCTCTTATCCGATCCCCAATACTGGGGATCCTCCAAAAGCCGCTCTCGGCCCTGGTGTTTCACTACGGCGAAGCTACATCGCGCCTAAACTTCAAACCAAGCGAAGTAGCCTTCCTTGCCTCTCCGAGTCCGGAGCTCTCGAATCACCCAAGGGTGGCGAAAATTCACGTTCTGGTTTCCCCATCCAACTATCTGACACTAAAACCTTTGTACAGCAGAATCCCTGGCGTAACAATGGAGCCATTCAAACTCCACCCCAAAGACCTTAACATCGGCACCATGCTCACCCTCATGTCGGTCGACACGACCGAATCAGCTCCACTATACATGAGCCAAGTGACCAAAATCCTCCGTGACATGGCATCGAAATCATCCAAGGCTTTCGACTATCTAGAGTTCAAGCGCCAACTAGCCGACGCGAAGCTCGACAGAAAGCAAGTCGACTTTCTGACTCAACGATTGGACCTGCTGGAGTCGTTCCTGGACTTACGAGGCTCCAGTCCCGGGCCTACTTTCGAAGCAGGCACAATTACTATCATGGATTTATCCTGTCCATTTGTCGACGTGAATACCGCTTGTGTCCTGTTCAAAATCGGCATGGGTATGTATCTGGAGTCCAGCGCTACTACAGGGAAGCTCATTGCAGTCGACGAGGCACATAAAGTACGTCCCCCACTCAAAGACTGTTCTACGATACACCCCATAACAGCATACTGACGATAACAACAGTACATGACCGACACTCCCGCCTCCAAAGCGTTAACAGAGTCCCTTCTCAGCGTGATCCGTCAACAACGCCACTACGGCGCCCGGGTTATCATCAGCACTCAAGAACCCACAATATCCCCTCAGCTTATCGATCTGTGTTCAATAACAGTAATCCACCGCTTTTCCAGCCCCGAGTGGTTTAGCATTCTGCGACGACACATTTCGATCATCGACGAGAGCAATGGTGGCAAAGGCGTTGAGCTATTTCAGAGGATTGTGAGTCTCAGAACCGGGGAAGCCTTGGTATTTGCGCCATCGGCGATTGTGAGTACGGCGGACGGGGAGGGAAAATGGGCCAAGCTGAGTGACGGCATATTGAATGTTAGAGTGAGGAAGAGGGTGACGTGGGATGGGGGGAGGAGTGTTGTTGCTGTTTCGGGGGGGTAATATGGAGGGAAGGTGAGTGGTGGAAAGGAGATGTAAAACATGGTTGGACGAATTCACGATTGGAATAATGAGCTGATGTAATTGGAAAGGACGGGATATTTCGGAAGCGAGTGAGATTCTCGTGGTTTTTCTGATCTGGAAAGCAGTTGGAAATGGGGAATGCTCATCTAGAACGAACGGAGGAATAGAATAGATAGAATGAACATGGCCTCCTGTACTTTCCTCTAGGATCGTTTTTGCTCTTCAATAAACACTTAGGTTTTTCGATAATAACTCTTTCAGTCTATCTTATATACCATGCTACCGATTTCGAAAATTCCCTTATACATAACAGTTGGGACCCAAGTACATATCAGCAACAAAAAACCTTATCCGTAGCCCTCCACTTCCCAAAATCTTACCCTGCAAAACCGAGTCAAGTCACGAACATAAACATATCCTTCAAAAAAACCATCTTTCCCCCTCCCGTCCTTTCCCTCTTCCTCGCGCGAAAGGGGTCGCGCCGCACATATACATAGTAGCAGGATGTGAGCGGGCGGGCCGTGGAAAAAGGTGGTGGGGTTGTTGCGGCTGGGTTGTTTTGATGGCGAGGAGGCGAGGGGGTGGGGGGGGGTGGGGGGGTTTATGAGGGGATGGGGTTTGAGGAGAAGAGGTTTGAGAGGTTTTTGGGGGGGGGGCGGGGGGTGTGGTACGGCACAAATGTTCGGATATCTTCTATCTTTTCTCGTTTGAAACGCATCGTATCAAGAGGAAGAAGAAGAAGAAGCATCATATATCTCCAATTGTCTATTTGCCAAAAAAAAAACCGCGTACCGACCGAACTTGTGATAATCCCGGGGGATTCTACATATTTCAACATTCTTCCATCTATGTATGTACAGTACCTATGTATGGGTGATTTGATCGAGCGTACATACTGTTGCAGACCGCAGCAGGCGGCTCCGAAACGATTCGAAGAAAAATTGAATCAAGGGAATTTATTTGGCTTTGCGTGTTGGGAAGGGGGGGCTTTTTTCAAAGTGCAAGTCTGATTCTTAAGCAACTGCAATTATTCTTTTGCAGCTATGTACCTGACCAAATAATCCCGTTTTCAGGGCTTCGATAGATCTATTGAGAAGGACCCTTGGCTTCGACGGTTTCTCGACTGGTTATCAGAGGGTATGATAGAGGCGGATGCCCGTAGCAATGATTCCCCCACTGGGCTTTCCGGTCAGCATTGTGAAAAATTCTGAAAAATTCTTGGAATTTCAGGTTTTAATGAACTCCCCTCCCTGGTAGCTAGCCGTATTACAAGATCACGGCCCACCGTCTATTAGTAATTATACATTGGCTATACATTTGCTGCAAACGAGGCCATCTCCACTTGTAAACCCTCCCATATTCGCATATCGAAACGACTAGGTCGGTCACAAGCTAGCTTCAAAATCCACGTCTAGCTTGTGTGGTAGTACCGGTATCAAGTTTTCTTCTTATCCGTTGCTATTTTCGGCTCTTCGAAGCGCTTACTGACGGTCTGGATCATCTTTCCAAACCAGTAGAAATTCAGTCCGCCTAAAAGGGTCAAGCTCCCCACGTATACCAATGCGAGCCACTTCGGAATGGGGAGTTCTCCGCCTTGTTGAATAGCACGCCATACATCCTGAAACATCCGCACAGACTGGTAGCTACCCCACAGAAGTCGGCTACATCCAAAAGTTGTTATGAGTGCAATGCCGTTGATCAGCTGAGCTGTGCTCCCACTCATACCAACCTTATCCATATACCAGTGGGCGTTGAGGAAAGGCGTGGATAATTCGTACAGTACAAAATTAAGCCCGTAGTAGTTCACAAAGGGCCGCTGATGCATGTCAGCGTTGATAAGGCAACCTCTACCAAAAGGAAAGAGCTTGACTCACAAATCCTAAAGATGAGACCACCAACGCACTAGCAGCATGTGCCAAAGCTCCCCATCCGTGTACGTCTACGTCTTTGATGCTGGCAAGCAAATCCCACAGGAAATATCCTGCCGCAAAGCCCTGGACCATACCTCCAGCACCGGTGTAGCCCCAAACCCTCTGCCTCCAATCCATCTGCATTCTTTCTTTGTCGTTGTATATAACCCATAGCGCAACGGCGTTGATGAAGCACGACTGCACCATGGACACGAAGTGAACATTCCAATTGACCTTGGTCTTCCGGGTGAGATTAGGATAGATCTTGGGGAAGAGATATGTCGAGACGCGAGGGGATACGACGGTGTGAATAAACTCGTAGAAACAAAACGCAGGGAGTATCTCATGAGCGTGCAGCGGAAGTGTTCGTAATGCTAAGCTATTCGCGATCGGTTGTGTTGCCTTGACCAGGAAGCCCGAAGGCCCAAAGAAAGGATCAATCATTGCGATATCATTCAATAGATGTGAAAAGTCCGCCTATCCTTTGTTCTGGTATGCCGAGTGAGACACACACCGCTGTTGGTCTGGGACGCACGGTAGATTAAGTAGACATACTCCATGCCGGACATGGAGGATCTGTTGAGCAAATCAAGGGACGTTGTTGGGGTCACTACTACTTGTCACTACTACTTCCTTTAGGGAATGGAACTGTCAGATAAGCGACGGAGTCGGAGTTATGATATCATCGAAGCGGGATGGCGACATTGCTGGGCCGCTGCCGCGTACACTAACCTTTATCTCGAACAATACAAATACACCTTGGGCAGGAGTCCAAGTAAACCGCTGCATCCAACACCATCGTCTCAAGCATATCACGATCGTATTCGACAATGACTTTCGGAAGAGACGAGTCCGGTGTCCAAAATGGCGTTACCTTTGCAACATCAACTCTGGGCAACGGAGTCGGCGGCGTGGCCCGTACCGTTGGTGGCATCGTCGGTGCTGGAGGACGAGGTATCGGAGAGACAATCGCGAGCACGACCGGAAAGGCAGGACAGCCAATCGGGCAGGCACTAGCGGATGCTACCACTGGGATAGAAGGTGGGACGAAGAGGGTCGCGGAGGGAGTCGAGGCGGCAGGGCGGGCACCGGGGAGGTAACGAAATAGGTGGATTATGGGTGGGGGAAGGAGGCTTGGTTGCACCTAATGGTTTGGTGATTGGGAACGATGGGGTCTTGGGACACTTGGACTTTCGCTTTGGTATCAAGGATGCTCGACTTTTGAAGGAGCAGGTGGTGGCGTACGGCGAGTGCGTGAGCAGGCTGGCGGAAATACAGCTTAAACACGACGTCACGGCGAATAAGTCTATATCAGTAAGGAGGCCGTAGGAATCTGACATCAAGCACCAGCGTCCCTCACGACCTCCCAAGCCAAACCCAACAAGCCACCCACTCACCTCCCCACCCATCTACGCATAACGACCCAATCAACCACCACCCCCCAACCCCACCCCATCCCCCAACAACCCTCGCCCGCACCCTCCTAACCCCCACCGCCCTCCCCCAAAACCCCCTCCCCCTTCCCCACCAACCTCCCCACCACCCACGTCCTCCCTCACCCCCCCACTGGCCCCCACACGCCCCGCTCCCACAACAGCCCCAACCATGTCCATGTCCCCTCTGCACCCTCTACTACTGTACATACACCCACACCCACACCCACAACCGCCCCTCCTACGCAACTGTCCAAAGCCCGCAGCAATCAGACTCGCTGCGCTGTTCGGGAGCTTTGTATTGGTGTGAATGGGGGGCTGAGTGCGAAATTTTTGGATCTGGGGGAGTAAAAGGGGGTGGGGAGGGAGTTGGGGGAGGGGGTTTCCGTTGGCGTGTGGGGGTTTTGGGGGGTGGGGAGGAAGGAGCCTAGGGGGGGAAGGGGAAGTGGGTTGTGTGAGGGTTTTGAGAGTGGAGTGGATATGAGTGATGCGCCTTCTTATACTTCTGTTTTTGTTTTTTTTTGTTTTGTTTTTTAACCTACTGCTTATGTAGGAGCTTACGGTCGATATTGTCCAGCTGTTCCTCGAGTTCGATTCCATATAAATGTCTCCAGTCATCCTTCTACTTGCTCTCAACACCAATTCTATCGGCAAAGCGTACATGTCAATTCGCGTTTCTCTGGGATATCTGACGGTATTATCGGCAGAAAGACATGGGGTCTTGCAAGTCATACCGTGCTGTTTGTTGCACGCTTTCAATTGCACAAGATCCAAGAATTTTCTTTGAAGCATCACCGTGTTTGTCGCGTTGGAGATGTGTCCGAAGGTACATACAGCAGTACAACAAGGTAACTGTTTTCCTCGGAGAAATCCAATCATTCGGTTCTCAAAAACAGTCAAACCCCCTGTTTCCAACCCATAAATTTCCTCTTCTCGCCCGAAATCCCACCCTTCTTTCCCCCCCTTCTCTTCCATCAAACTCCCAAACCTCCACCGGCAAATACCTTCGTAACCCCCTTCTTCACGCCGCCGCCGCAGCCTCCGCTTCGCTTTTCACCTTCAACCCCATCTTTACCCGCCATGCCAGATACCGATTCGTTTTCAGATTCGCGTAAGCGATGAAGGCCCAAACAGAGAGGGCGATGAGGCCAATAGTCAGGATGAGGATGATTGCTATGACGACGTTGGGATGCATGATGGCGGAGGGGAGATTTTTTTTTTTTATGTGCTTTGTATAGGCGGTTAGAGCTATGATGGAAAGGAGTGTTTGTGGCTTGAGGGGTTGGGGTGACGAACTTACGAGGGTGGGCGAAAGGGCAAAGGCTTGTTGACAAGATTTGTGTGGTAATGGAGGTAAGAGGTTGTTTTTTTTCTGCTAGGGTGTTACCGTGCTATCTTTTGCTCGACATCTGTGTCAGGATTTACCTTGCGTCTCTTCTTGCAAAGCAAAAGGTTGTCTTTTCCTCACGACGGTATTAGGTCCGTTTGATGAGAGATCGGAAGTAACTACTGGTCTTTGCTGAGAGGAATGATGGTGGTCTGTGGACTCTGTCATAGAGTAGTATGTTGTGGTGCTTTAATGCGCAAGGTCTTGTTGACGTTGATGGTGGGAGTGTTGAAGGGGGACTCATCTATGTTTACCATCATGAAGCGTATACCACTCTATTCTTCTCGGCACCTTTTCGGTTCGTTGAAGCTGTAGCACATACCGCTTCGTTCTCTCATCTTGAGCTCAGCTCTTTACCCACCGTAGAGCTTTGGCCTTTATGCATGTTAGGAGTCACCAGATGTGTTTTGTTTGGTTTAGTTTTTTCCTGTAACGAAAAACAGGCTACCATGATCAGTACTTCTTTCTTATGCTAATGCTTCATCTACTTTCTTGTTCTGATGCTTTATCTAGCTTCCTCAGCCTCTCTTCTTTGATGAAGTCGTTCTGTATTCTTTATGAAGATGTATTTGCTAAGCTCTTAATAGGTTGTACATCGACTTCTGTCACTAGGGTCGCTAGTGTATCGCTGATTTTGGGTCGCGGCAACGCTGCTGTGAGCAATCGAACGCAATGTCCTCAAGGTTCTCAGCTCCATTTCCGAAATTGATACGCACAAAAATATCTAGACCGAGAAATTAACACTTACAACGCCAAACTCAGCGGCTTGCAGAAAGTTCTCCGTAGAGCGCAACATAGTCCTGCGCCATTCGACCGGAACTGAACCGTTGCAATCCCCTCTCCCGTACTTTCCCCCGATCAAGGTCTCCTATCCTCCCAACAGCCGCTACAGCCTCATCTTCATTGTCTACCACAAATCCTGTGAGCCCTTCTTCGACCACCTCAGGAACCGCTCCCAGGCCCATGGCGATCGACGGCGTACCGCACATCATCGCTTCGATCATTGCGAGTCCGAATGGCTCGGGCCAAGCGATGGGGAACAGTAAAGCGGTGGCATTGCCCAAAAACGCGCTTTTCTGTTCATCATTGATCTCACCTATATACTCGACATGAGGTAGGTCAAGGAGATGCTTAATTTCTTTTTCGAAATACTCGCGATCGAATGGGTCGACTTTTGCTGCTATGACGAGCTTCTTCCCAGCGCGCTGGGCAATACGGATAGCAGCATCTGGGCCCTTCTCCGGCGAGATACGGCCAAGGAAGGCGAGATAGCCACCACTGCCATTCCCGAGAGGCAAGAAATCTGACGGAACACCGTGATGGATTGTCTTGATGTATTTCGCCTCAGGGTAATATTTACGCTGAGAGCCCGAAATCGAGACCAGAGGTACATCATCAAATATCTTGAGTAACTTTTGAGTTTCCGGAAGGTCCACACGTCCATGCAGCGTTATGAGAAACGGTACGCCAAGCCGCTTCAAGAGCGGCAATGCTAAGAAGTCGTTGTGGAGATGAATGATATCGAATTCCAGGGCACGACTTGCGAGCATTTCCAATTGCATGATTTGCGGCGCTAGGAAGTCTCTGATGGTAGGGTCAAGCCGAATGGCTGTTGGCCAGGGAGCCTGCAAGTCAGCCTTCGTGGTGCTGTCGCCACTGGCCAAGAGTGTGACTTCATGGCCGAGTACAACAAGAGCTTCGGTAAGGTGGGAAACGACACGCTCTGATCCGCCGTACAGCAAGGGTGGAACGGCCTCGAAAAGGGGAGCAACTTGAGCGATTCTCATGGCGAGGTAGGTACTCGGCTTGACTTCTGATTTAGTCGTTACTGCACTCAGACGTGTAGGTAAGAAGAAGAATTTCAACAGGTTTGTGGGCTGGTTTTATGATTAACTTCATCAGAGAAAAAATTGGGTCCCTGCATATGCACTTCTCGAGAATGTCATGCGGGAAAGCGTAAATTTCGCATATAGGTATGCATGTCTTGTGGAGACGGACATTGCCCACCCAATATCTTGTGAATATGCGAATGTAATGGACAACTCCGTAAAGACTACTCATAACCGACCTCGGCCGTTCACTTACTTTCCATATCTAACATCAAAGATATCCCGTGGGTGCCCACGACGCAGATAGTAATCTTTCCATCTGAATTGTCTTGTGGTAGAGTGGGCAGAAGCAAAATACCCCTTACTAACGGTCGTTTGTGATAGAGCGTAATGTAACCATTGAACCTATGTAGACTGTTGCCAAATAATTGTGGTTAGATGTTCTTGTGGTTTCACCCTGTCAAGTGAGTGCGGATATAAAACAGACTTATGAGTGTCAATAAGAGACTGAGTGTATTCATTGACTACCTATATGGTGAGCATCACACCTCGGGTCTCAGGGGGTCTAATGGCATAAGAACTCTGGCGATCTGACGATTTGAACAAGCCAAATGAAGTTTCTGGACTGGCAATGTTCCCATCAGCTTCTCCGAGATATCTCACTGCGTACCCAGATTACCAATGATGAAGTGCAATCTGATAATTGCTTAAAAATGTAGTTTTCTATGTAGGAAGCTTAGAGTAAGGTATCTACCTACGCACCGGCGCACCTACGTAGCTGAATGCGGAGGTCGGCACATAACGGCGCTAGTATCAATCAGGTTAGTGAGCGGTGTAATACCAACTGCTTTACTCCTATTGCTCCTATTGCTCCTATTGCTCCTATTGTTTCAACAATCAAAGAGGTTGCCAAGTCGCACATCCCAATGGACCCTCCGCTGAGCCTGAACCTGAGCCTTTCCTCTCGCGGCATAGGGAACCCCATAATTTGGCGCCTCTGAGGTCTGACCAGCTCCGTCGCTTGATGTTGAGCTTGATTGGGCCAATGTCTCGGGTATTTTTCCTCTTCGGAAACCGGCCTCACCCTACAAGGCTGAGATCAAGCCTGCGACGACACACTACCTACCTGACAGAAAACGAAACTGTGCCCCTTCGACCCATGCATCGAATACGACCTCGTGACGTTGAGGAGCATGTCGAGTGCGGGATGAGTGTGACATCGCGGGCTATCCCCTGCTACTAACGTCCATGTTCCTCCAGACATCTCGTCAGGCATTGCATGCATTATCGTATTCGTTGGTATATGTTAATGACATTGATTTCGATTGTCCATGAAGTACTCACCCTGTTGCCTGTATTCCCCCGTCACTTCCGTCGCCTACTTCCTGTTTGTTCTTGTTGAGAGTCGCTGCCTATCTCGTCTCCCGCCCTTCTATACCCATACAGACCTATTAGACCAAGAGGCGTTGAAGTCGCCTCTTCTA
>JAABUY010002976.1_pt1 | contig 19269 bp, 17 predicted proteins | sample 5560271 | NCBI WGS metagenome assembly JAABUY01 (sample SAMN10711886, study PRJNA513374) | rock metagenome | isolation source: Antarctica rocks | place: Antarctica: Victoria Land, University Valley
CGCCAAAGGCAGGCCTTTGGAATCCGACACTTAAGGAAGGCCGGTCCAGGGGCGGCTCGCCCCTGGCGGGTCTGGGCGGAGCCCAGCCTTGCTCCTGACAGGTCAAAACTTAGGGCCGCTGGTATTACTTAGTTAATGGCTTCCAAAGGCCTGCCTTTGGCGGAGTTTGAGGCCCATGCTTGAAGGCAGAGCCTCAACCTTGCTTGCTTCCCTCGCTCCCCGGCCGCCACCGGTCCGCCGCCACCACGCCTGCGGCGCCCGCCAGCATCATCGCCGCCATCGGCACCGGCGTCCCGTTTGCCAGCAGCCCGATCAGCGTGCCGCTCAGCGCGCCCAGCGTGAACTGCAGCGTGCCCAGCAGCGCCGACGCCGCGCCCGCCTGCGCCGCGTGCCGCGATAGCGCGCCCACCGCGGCGTTGGGCGAGATGAACCCCATGGCGCCGAACATCAGCAGCACCGGCAGCATGATCCCGCTCACCCCGCCCCGGCCCGTCGCCGCGTCCGCCAGCAGCCCCGCCGCCGCCAGCAGCAGCACCGCCGAGGCTGTTCGCATCACCCGATGATGCCCGAAGCGGCGCAGCGCGAACGGATTGGCCTGCGAGGCGCCGATGAACGAGCCGGCGGTGCCCATGAACACCAGGCCGAACTGCGTCGGCGTCTCGCCGAACCGCTCGATGAACACCGGCGGCGAGCCGCCCAGGAACGCGAACAGCGCGAACGAGGCGCAGCCCGCCATCAGCGTGTGGCTGAGGAACCCCCGGTCGCGCAGCACCGCGCCGAACCGCTGCAGCAGCGCCCACGGCCGCAGCCGCACCCGGCGGTCCGGCGGCAGGGTGTCCGGCAGCAGTGCTGCCACCAGCACCAGGCACGCGACCCCGTAGCCCGTCGCGATCCAGAAGATCGTGCGCCAGCCGGCGAACCCCAGCACCACCCCGCCCAGCGTCGGCGCCAGGATCGGCACCGCGCCCATCACCAGCATCAGCCGGCTCATCAGGCGCGCCGCCTCGTGCCCGTCGGCGAGATCGCGCACCACCGCGCGCGGCACCACCATCGACGCCGACCCGCCCAGCGCCGCGACCGCGCGGAACACCGACAGGCTCGCCATGTCCGGCGCCAGCGCGCAGCCCGCCGACGCCAGCGTGTACACCGCCGTGCCCAGCAGCAGCGGCACGCGGCGCCCGTAGCGGTCCGACAGCGTGCCCTGCATCATCTGCCCCACCGCCAGCCCCGCGAACCAGGTCGCGAGCGTGATCTGCGCCGAGCCCGCGGCCGCGTGCAGCGAGCGCTCCATCGCGGGAAAGGCGGGCAGGTACATGTCGGTCGAGACCGGGCCCACGGCGGTCAGCACGCCGAGCAGCACCGGCAGCCAGGCCGGGATCTTCATGCCGGGCGTTGTCGCAGATGCGGCGGCCGGTGCGTAGCCCGCGCCCGCCTACTCCGCGACCAGGAGCCGCGCCCTGGCGTGGCGCCCCTCGGCCCAGATCGCGTAGGCGTTGCGGCAGATCGACAGCCAGCACGCGTCGAACAGGGAGTGCGCGTCCTCGTACGGCGCGAAGCGGTCGATGTAGCCGCACAGCAGTCCCGGCGCGCGCTGCTCCACCGTGCCGGGCAGGTGGTCCGCGTCGGCCACCACCACGTACAGCAGGGTGTTGTCGCCGTAGCCGCGCAGGGCCGACCACACCGGCAGCACCTCCTGCAACGCCAGCGGATGGTTGCGCTTGAGCACGAAGATCTTCTCCGCGTCCTCCAGGTCCTCCAGGAACATGCGCCGCTGCAGGGCCAGCTTCTGCGCGCTCCTCGACAGCACCGCCTCCGCGGAGCTGACATGCTCGTGCGTGAAGGTGTGCGCGTTCAGCCCATAGAGGTCGTGGCGCAGGATGTACTCCCGTGCCCCATGCTCGCCGGCCAGCAGCAGCGACAGCCGCCCGGGATCGTCGAGGCCGTCGAACTCGCTGTTCAGGCCCAGCAGCAGGCTGGGCAGGCCGATGCCGGTGAAGCGCAGCAGGTGCAGCGGCTCGGCGCCGAGATGGCGCTGCACCAGGCCGAACTCGCAGTTGTCGCCCAGGCTCTGGAACTGGCCCAGCAGGGCCGCGTCCGGCAGCGCCGCCCCCCCGACGGCGGGAACCGGCGCGGGAACGCGGCTCGAGCCGTACACCTCGATCCCGGTCAGGGCGACGGAGAGCAGGCGGGGGTCGTCGCCGCCGCCCATCTCGCAGGCGCGCCTGTGGTCGCAATGCGTCATCAGCAGCGCCAGCCTGCCCTGCACGACCAGCTCGCCCGGGACGGCAAGGCTGACCTGGGTGGTCTCGGTCAACAGGTGCTGGCCGAGCAGGGTGGCGCCCGACCAGAACCCCACGCGCTGCCAGTGCTCGATCGGCCTGAGCGCCAGCACCACGACATAGGCCGGATGCGGCTCGCCGATTGGCAGGCTGAGGCTGCTGAAATCGCCGACGGCCCAGACATGGAACTGCTCGGGCTCCGACCAGCCCTGGCCCAGGACAGGCGCGATGTCGGCGCTGGTCCAGCGTCCCGCCTCGCTCAGCTTGACCAGGGGCATCGGCACGTCCTGACTTTGCGCGGTGGAACGAAGGCGCGGCCCCGCCCGGCAGCCCAGGAACGAGGGCACAGCCGACGGCTTGTGCCGGACCGGGCCCCGGCATCAAAGCATGTGCCGGCGACTAGCAGAAGACGTCCCGGCGCGGAGCAGTGGGTCAGCCTGCCCGGCTACGCCACCCCGACCGTGGGTCGTCTGCGAAATCCAGGCGAGGCGCAGCGCCGGGTGTGCCCGCGGCTGCCGCATGGGGCTTCACACCTGGGCAGGCCCCGCCCACCTCCCCCGCAACGGACGGCAACGGACGGCAAGGGCGCATGAGCGAGGACCGCGACTGGCAGCGCCTGGACAAGTGGCTGTGGTGCGCGCGGATGCTGAAGGCGCGTGCCGACTGCGCCCGCCTCGTCGCCGCCGGCGCGATCCGCATCAACCGCCAGCCCACCGACAAGCCGCATGCCCGGCTGCGTCCCGGCGACGTGCTGACCTTTCCGCTCGGCTCGCGCGTCCGCGTGCTGCGCATCCTCGCCCTGGCATCCCGGCGCGGCCCGGCCCCCGAGGCCCGCCTGCTCTACGAGGAGCTTGCCGAACCCGGCCGGCCCGACGCCCCGGCATCGTGCGAGGCACCGTCCTGATGCCGGGCAGCGGGCCAGCCTACCCGATGTCGCCGCAGGCAGGGCAGGAAGCAAGGTCGAGGCTCTGCCTCATCCGCCAAAGGCTCGCCTTTGAAGTCCACTCTCTAGGAAAAGCCAGTCCAGGGCAGAGCCCTGGCCTTGCCTGCTGACACGTCGACGTCCGAAGCCGCGGCATGACGTCGCCCGGGCGCAGCCGGCACCCTGTCCAACGTGTCGCGCCCGGGCCACCACCGCGCGGCCCGACGCCTTGCGCCCCCGGGCGAACGCCGTCATATGCCGCTCGCACGGCAGGCACCGTCGGCAGGTCCGGCCGGAGTCCGCCGCGGTGTTGCGCACAGGCCCGCGTGCATGGTCCGGGGCGTAGACGCCGATCGGCCCGTCGCGGTCGAAGCACAGGTTTCACGCGAGGCGCCGTGGCTCCGCCCGGACTGCCGGCTCAACGCTGGGAGATGGCGATGACCTACGTGGTCACCGAGAACTGCATCAAGTGCAAGTACATGGACTGCGTGGAGGTGTGCCCGGTCGACTGCTTCTACGTGGGCGAGAATTTCCTGGTGATCCACCCGGACGAGTGCATCGACTGCGGCGTGTGCGAGCCGGAATGCCCGGCCGAGGCGATCCTGCCGGACAGCGACGACCGCGCCACGCCCTGGGCCGGGATCAACCGCACCTACTCGACGCAATGGCCCAACATCACCCGCAAGGGCGAGCCGCCGGCCGACTCCGACGCCTGGAAGGACAAGCCGGACAAGGGCGCGCTGATGTCCACCGCACCCGGCACCCCCTGACGCCGGGCGGCCGGCGACTCCAGCTCCTGGGGAGTGGGTCAGTTTCAAACTGGCCCGTGGCTGTCAGGCAGCAAGCAAGGCTGGGCTCTTCCTTCGCTGGCCGTTCCAACGGCCCAAGCGGGCCACCGGAACCTTTGGCCAGCTCCGCCCAGACCCGCCAGGGGGAAAGCCCCCCTGGACCGGCTCCACTGAAGTACTGGATTCCAAAGGCGAGCCTTTGGCGGAGTTCGAGGCAGAGCCTCAACCTTGCTTCCTGCCTCGTCTGATGCGGCGCCGGGCAGGCTGACCCACACCGGAGTCTGTTGCCTTGCTATTGCAGGTTGCAGGCCGATCCTCCGCCCCGGCCAGGGTGGAAGCTCCGGGAAAATTGTGGTATGTCAATGACACCGATCGGCAGCCACGCCTGACCAGGCGGCTGCCCCTTCATCAAGGACGACACCGCTCGCGGCGCCCGCGGGGAGCATGTGCTCCCGGCGCCAAAGGTGATCGGACATCACGGGAGCGGCCATGACCGACCAACACACCCCGTCCCAGCGCCAGTCTGCCGCGCCGGCTTCCACGGCCGTGCCGGGCGGGGATGGCGTGGACACCCCGGCCAGACCGTCCAGGTCCAGGGCGACGAAGCCGACGGTCGCGTCGCCCGCCAGGCCTGCCGCCAAGGCCGCACGGGCTGCCCCCAGGACTGCCACCCCCGACGGGGCGGCTGCGCGGATTGCGACATCCCCGTCGTCCGCGACCGTGTCCGGGACAGACGCCGTGCCCTCACCCCCCGCCGCGCTCACCCCGGTTGCACGGCCCAGGGCCGCCGCAAAGCCGAGCGCGCCGCCGCGCGCCGCCGCGCAGGAAGCCGCGGCACTGCCTCCCGGCACCGCCGGATCGCCGCCCTCCCCCGAGCCCGGGACCACGGCCGAGGCTGCGCGACCCTCGCGCCGGGCGGCGCCTGACGCCCTGCCGGAGCCCCCCGAGGCCGCGGAGCCAACCCCGGAGCCGGACCTGCCGCGTGGCGCCCTGCCGTCGCCCGATCCCGTGGAGGAGAATGCTCCGGAGGCCGCAGCCGCGCTCGCAGACGGCTCCGAGCCCGATCCGGCTGACCCCGAAGCGGCCGACCTCGAAGCGGGCGAGCCCAACGCGCCGGCGGCCCGCGAGGACGAGGACGAGGAGGACGACGAGGAGGAGGAGGCGCCGCGCTCCAACGCCCGCATGCCCGGCATGGGCGGCGGCATGGCACGCCCCGGGATGCGGCCGATCTCGCCGCAGCTCGGCGGCCGCCCGACGCCCGCGCCGCGCATCCCCTCCAAGGCCGAGAACTTCGTGGAAGGCGACCACGTCGTCTACCCGACGCACGGCGTGGGCCGGGTCGAGCGCATCGCCACCGAGGAGATCGCCGGCCACAAGCTGGAGCTGATCCACATCACCTTCGAGGAGAACCGCATGACCCTGCGCGTTCCCGTCGCCAAGGCGCGCAGCGCCGGCCTGCGCAAGCTCGCCACCCGCAAGATGTTCGACGAGGCGCTGGCCGTGCTGCGCGGGCGCGCGCGGATCAAGCGCACCATGTGGTCGAGGCGCGCCCAGGAGTACGAGGCGAAGATCAACTCCGGTGACCCGCTGTCGATCGCCGAGGTGGTGCGCGACCTGCACCGCAACGCCGGCCAGCCCGACCAGAGCTTCTCCGAGCGCCAGATCTACGAGGCGGCGATGGACCGCCTGGCCGCGGAGCTGGCGGCACTCGACCAGACCGAGAAGGCGGTCGCGGCCACCAAGCTGGTGGACCATCTCAAGACCGTCTGACATCAGGCAAGGTTGAGGCTCCGCCTCAAACTCCGCCAAAGGCTCGCCTTTGGAATCCATCACTAAGCAGAGCCGGTCCAGGGGCGGCTCGCCCCTGGCGGGTCTGGGCGGAGCTGGCCAAAGGTTCCGATGGCCCGCTCGGGCCATTGGAATGGCCAGCGGAGGGAGAGCTTAGCCTTGCTTCCTGACAGGTCAAAACCTGGGGCAATTGGTACAAGTATGGCTGACCAAAGACTCCGACGGCTTGCGGAGGGGAGGTTCAGCCCCGCTTGCCTGCCTGCGTCAGGCCGGCATCGACAGATAGGTCGCCAGCACCATCACGCCGAACAGCGCCACCGTGGCGTGCAGCCCGATCAGCAGCACCGACAGCCTCGCGCCGCGCAGCCGCAGCGCCAGGATGAGCGCTCCCGCGAGGGCCGCGGCACCCAGCATCGCCGCCGCCACCAAGCCGAACGCCGCGCCCCCCAGCGCCACGCCACGCGGCGGCCCGCCCAGCCCCACCAAAAGCACGCCAAGCCCGCTCAGGCCTGCCGAGGCGTGCACCAGCCCCGACCAGAGCGGCGGCTGCCGCCCCACACCGTGCAGTACGGCCAGTATCAAGCCGAGCACGGCCCCGATGCAGACCAGCCCCAACGACAGCATCAGCATGAGGAGCCCCGGCCCTACTCCTCTTCCGGGCCGGTGATGCCGCCGTGCGAGGGCGGGTCGCTGGCGGGGAACGTGTCCTCCATCGCGACGTCGACCCGCTCGTCGGGCGAGGTCTCGCCGTCCATCTCCTGCCCGGCCTGCGCCCAGAACTCGTCGTGGTTCCCCTCCGGCCTGCCGGCCTGCTCCCAGAGCGCGTAGGCCCGCTCGCGCTGCTGCTCCGTGCGATCGTCACCGGACATCGTTCCCGCTCCCCGTTCTGGCATCGGTCCGGACGCCGCAGCCCGACGCCGGTTCCTTGGCTCTCGCCATCAACTCCGCATCGGGTCCGGCTGCTCGGCTAGTCCTTGGCCTCGCGCGTCGCGGCGAGCTGGCGGCGCAGGGCCTCGACCTCGGCGCGCAGGGCGTTGATCTCCGCCCGGTCCGAGGCCTGCGCCCCCCCGCTGCCCACCGAGGCACCCGCCGGCCCGCTCCGGCCCGCCCCCTGCGCGCCACCCTGCGCGGCCCCGGCACTGCCCGCCGCCTCGGCGCCCGCCGCACCCTCGGCGTCGCCGCGGTAGAACGGGGTGAACAGGTTCATCGCCCGCTCGATCATCGCCATGTTCTGCCGGCCGATCTCCTCGAAGCCTGCCGGCATGAAGGTGCCCATGGTCTGCGACACCGCGGAGCGCAGCCGCTGCTGCTGCTCCGCGAACGCCCCCATGGACTGCTCCAGGTAGCGCGGCACCAGGCCCTGCAGGTTGCCGCCGTACAGGCCGATGAGCTGTCGCAGGAACGGCGTGGGGAGCATCGCGCCGCCCTTGCTCTCCTCCTCGACGATGATCTGCGTCAGCACGGAGCGGGTGATGTCGTCGCTGGTCTTGGCGTCGTACACCACGAAGTCGCGTCCTGCGCGCACCATCTCCGCGAGGTTGTCGAGCGTGATGTAGGAGGAGCTTTCCGTGTTGTACAGCCGGCGGTTGGCATACTTCTTGACCACGACCGGCGGGATCTGCGGACCGGCGACACCGGGGGGCGGGGCTTTCGGCTGCGACATGGAGTCCTCCCGCGTGAACGAGGCAGAAACAACGCCCCGGAAATATAGCATGTGTGCCGCGCCGCACAAAACCCATGCCAGACCCAACATGATGCCCGTCCCACCCCCCGCGCGCGCGCCCGTGACATCCGGCACCTGCTCCTCGGCCGGGATCTTCCCGCGCCCGCCATCCCCCGTCGCGACCGGCCTCGGCCCGGAGCAGGACCAGGACGCACCGCCCTGCTCCGGACGGGCCGCCGGCGATGCTGCTCCGCCGCCGTCGGCGCCTCCTTCGATCGACACCCCTGCCGACGCGACCCCTGCCGACGCGACCCCTGCCGACGCGGCGCCGGGAGCGGCTGGCGACACGGCACCCGAAGCTCCCGACCTCGCCGCGGCAGCCCGCGACTGGGAGGTCGTCTGGCGCAGCGAGGCCGCCGTGCTGGCCACGGACCGCGAGCTGCGCGAGACCTGGGAGGCCGGCCTCGCCGCGACGCCCGCCGCCCTGGCCTCGTTCTGGCCGTCGATGTCCCCGCCCGCCGCGACGCCGCAGAACCCGGCCCCGGAACGCGCGGCGCCCGACAGGCCGGGCCCGATGCACCGGCGCGGCCCAAGGCCGCTTTCCCTCCACCTGGCCGCCGCGGCGGCGTCCGCGACGCCGCCCGCTGCCCTGCCCGGCACCCCGCCCGCATGGCAGTCCGGCGCTCCGGGCGGCCTTCGACCAGTGCCCGACGCCGGGTTCCTGGCCGGGGTCGCGGCCTACCGCCGGCATCCGTTCCGGCGTGCGCTGCCCGACCCGCCCTGCCTCTGGCACGAAGGCGACACCCGCCTGCTGGACTATGGCGCCTCCCCGGCGGCCTCCGGCACCGTGCCAGGACAGGGTCCGGGCCGCGCCGCCGCCACCCCGGTGCTGTTCGTGCCGAGCCTGGTCAACCGCGCCCAGGTGCTCGACCTGCTGCCCGGCCGCTCGATGCTGCGCTGGCTGGCGGCGCAGAGCGTGCACCCGCTGCTGCTCGACTGGGGTTGGCCCGGCGCGGTCGAGCGCCGCTTCACCCTGACCGATTACATCGCCGGACGGCTGGAGCGCGCCGTCGCCTCGCTGGGCCGCCCGGTGATCCTCGCCGGATACTGCATGGGCGGCCTGCTCTGCACCGCGCTCGCCGCGCGCCGCCCCGACCTGGTGGCGGGCCTGGTCCTGCTCGCCACGCCATGGGACTTCCACGCCGGCGACCCCGCCCCCGCCGGCCCCGCGCCCGGCGCCGCTTCCACCCGCGCGCCCACGCTGATCGCCCCCATGCTGGCCGCGATGGGGCCCGCCCTTGCGCTGACCGGCGCGCTCGGCGTCGACGCGCTGCAGACCCTGTTCGAGCTGGCCGCTCCGGGCGCGGTGGCCGACAAGTACCGCAGCTTCGCCCGCCTCGCGCAGGACTCCGAACGCGCCCGCTGCTTCGTCGCCCTCGAGGACTGGCTGGCCGACGGCGTGCCGCTCGCGGCCCCCGTGGCGCGCGAATGCCTCGGCGGCTGGTATGGCGCCAACACGCCGGCACGCGGCGAGTGGCGCATCGCCGGGCTGGCGGTGGCGCCCGGGGCGCTGCGCCTGCCGAGCCTGGTCGTGGTGCCTGCGCGCGACCGGATCGTGCCGGCCGCCAGCGCCCTCGCCCTCGCCGACGCGCTGCCCGGCAGCACGGTGCTGCGCCCTGCCGCGGGCCATGTCGGCATGATCGTCGGCAGCCGTGCCGAGCGCGAGCTGTGGGCGCCGCTGCGCGACTGGCTGCACCGCCACGACGCCGGAGCCTGAGCAGGGCAAAGGCCCTGCTACTGCCCCGAGGCGGGACCCGCCATGGGCCAAGCCTCTACAAGCCACCCTCGGGACAAGCGAGTTCCGGGCAGTGGGTCAGACTCGAACCGGCCCGTGGCTGTCAGGCAGCAAGCAAGGCTGGGCTCCGCCCAGACCCGCCAGGGGGAAGCCCCCCCTGGACCGGCTTCCTTAAGTATTGGATTCCAAAGGCCTGCCTTTGGCGGAGTTTGAGGCAGAGCCTCAACCTTGCTTCCTGCCTTGCCTTTGCCTGCGGCGACGCCGGGCGGACCGACCCGCTGCCGCGGCGTTGATCTTGCCGTGCCCACGGGCCAGGATGCCGCGCCGAGCCACCCGGCCGTGGCCCGGTCCCGCGCCGCCAGCCGCGTTCACCGGCGCGTATGCGCCACCAGCACCAGCACAGGGGGATCGGGCACATGGCTCGACATTGGATCGCGGCCGCGGCGCTGCTTGCCGCGGGGCTCGCGACGTTGCCCGCCGCCGTACGCGCCCAGGCACCGGCCGCGGCACCCGCCACCGGCTCCGGCTCCGGCACGCTCGACGCGGTGCGCTCGCGCGGCGTGCTGTCCTGCGGCGTGGACGGCGCCACCGCCGGCTTCTCTCTGCCGGACAGCAAGGGGGTGATGCAGGGCATCGACGCGGACGGCTGCCGCGCGGTCGCCGCCGCCGTGCTGGGCGACTCCACCAAGGTCAAGTTCGTGCCGCTGACCACGCAGACCCGCTTCACCGCGCTGCAGTCCGGCGAGATCGACGTGCTGATCCGCGAGACCACCTGGACGCTGGGGCGCGAGGCCAACCTCGGCCTGGTGTTCGCCGGCATCGACTTCTACGACGGCACCGGCTTCCTGGTGAAGACGGCCTCCGGCGTGAAGTCCGCCCGTGAGCTGGACGGCGCCACGGTGTGCGTGCAGCCCGGCACCAGCACCGAGCTGGCCGACGCCGACTACTTCCGCCAGAACAACATCAAGTTCACGCCGATCGAGATCGACAACCTGCCCGCGCTGCAGCAGACCTTCCTCTCCGGCCGCTGCGACGCGTTCAGCAACGACAGCTCCGCCCTTGCCGGCTTTCGCGCCACGCAGGGCGAGCACAAGGGGGATTTCCTCCTGCTCCCCGAGCTGATCAGCAAAGAGCCGCTCGGCCCGGTGGTGCGCAAGGGCGACGACAAGTGGCTCGACCTGGTGCGCTGGACCTTCTTCGCCCTGGCCTCGGCCGAGGAGGCCGGCATCACCAGCAAGAACGTCGACACCTTCTCCGCGTCCACCGACCCCACGACCCGCCGCCTGCTCGGCGTGGAGGGCGACCTCGGCAAGGCGCTCGGCGTGGACAACAAATGGGCGTACACCACCGTCAAGCAGGTCGGCAACTTCGCCGAGATCTGGGACCGCGACATCGCGCCCCTGGGCATCCCGCGCGGCCTGAACAACCTGTGGAACCACGGCGGCCTGATCTACCCGCCGCCGATCCGCTGAGCGCTGCGGCCGGGACGTGGTCAGACTCCTGGCGGCACCCGGCGGGCGGGACCGGCCATGCCCCCGGTCCCGCCCGCTATCCTGCGGCGACACACCCGTGTAGTCTACCCAGGTAATCTATCCAGGATATGGTTCATGCAAGAACGCGCCGGGCCAGGGTCGGACCCGCAGAATACAACCTCAGGCTGCAGAACAGGTCGCCCATTGCGTGCATTGATTCCAGAATAAGTGTCCGAGTTTCAAAGGACGGTCCTGATGCCTATTGTGCTTTCCGTCTCTCTGGAATAAGAGAAGCGCCGACAGCGAGGACATCTTTCAAGGACCGAACCGCGCGAACGCGTCACGCACGGGCGAGCGCTCTCGTCGAGCGCCATCCCCGCCTTGCCGAAGCTCGACTCCGCAAGGCTCAGCCCACGCACCCCCGGTCGGGCGGACACCGCTGGCACGCCCTGAACCGATGCACAGCCAGGCCAGCCGCCGAGCCTTCCCTTCCATGCCGCTCGCGTGTCCTCGGGCACGCAGGACGCGGTTGCATGACGACCAGACACAAGGATCGAGGACATGAGCGGAACGACGAGCCAGACCGCCTACGCGGCGGCCAACCTTGCCAGCAGCCTTGGCGTCAACATCGACCCGACGGTGGCCGCCGCCACCACCCTGGCCGAACTCAAGGCGGTCGGCATCACCAACGTCCGGGTCGTCGACGACGGCACCGCCGCCACCCAGGGCACCCTGAAGGCGCTGGCCGCCGGCGGCATCAGGATCGACCTCGTGCTCGGCCAGACCGAGACGGCGGACACGCTGATCGCCGACGCCAAGGCGCTGGACGCGGCGAGCGCCAAATCCGTGGTCTCGCTCGAGGGGCCGCAGATCGTCGGCCACCCGAACTACAGCTACACCGCGCCGGCCGACTCGTTCTTCTCGCCCGGCTCCAAGTACACCGGCGCTGCCGCGGGCGACCAGGCCGCCTACGACGTGTTCAACGATGCCCATCTGGTGGCGGCGAACTCCGTGCTCGCCAGCACCCCGGTCATCACCTACTCGCTGGCCACGGCGGCGGGCGCGGTGTTCGGCGAGCCGGCGTCGCTGGGCAACATCAGCCTCGGCAACAGCGCCAACACCGGCATCTCCGAGCCGGCGCAGGCCGCGTTCAACGCCGCCCAGAGCGCCGCCGCCGGCGGCACCCTGATGACCACCAGCGCGGGCACCTTCGCCACCAACGGCACGGTCACCGGCAAGGTCGCGACACCGGCCTCGACCTACATCCGCACCAGCGAGCGAGGCGCCACCGGCGTCAGCAGCTACGCCGTGACCGAACTGGGCGCGGCCACCGGCGCGCAGCTCGGCAACCTCGTGCTCGACTCGCTCTACGTCTACACGACCAACGGCCGCACCCCGGTCGCCGGTGCCATCACCTACGTCGACAGCCTCACGCCGGACGTCGTCGCCTCCGGCACCGCGCCGGTGTCGCTGTACAGCGCCGGCAAGCTGACCATCGCCGGCACCGAGATCGCCAACCTCGACTCGATCATCGCCGCCGGCACCGGCTCCACCGGTGCCGCCACGCTGTCGCTCACGGTCCCGGCCTACGCCGCCGGCACCCAGGCGGCCGACAACGTCGCGGTGTTCAAGGGCCCTGGCGCCAGCGACAACATCGTCTGGTGGGGCGACGAGGAGGTCGCCAAGCCCGGCGGCCATGGCGCGGCGACCCTGGGCTTCGGCCAGGTCGAGGGCACCGTCACCGTGTTCGACCCCACGCTGGGCACCACCGCGGTCGCCACCTTCTCCAACATCAGCACGCTGTCGATCGGCAACTTCGGCGACGGCCCGCTGGTGGTCCAGGTCTCCGACACCGTGGGCACCGTGACGGGCGGCGCCAGCGCGACCGGCACCTTCGCCGGCGTCAGCGCCACGGCGACCGGCGTCATGACCGTCGCCGGCGCCGCCGGCAGCAACAGCACCACCTTCATCACCCAGTCCGGCGGCCAGAACGCGGTCACCACGACGCCGACCGGCAACGACATCGTCATCAGCCAGGGCAATGACACCGTCAACGCCGGCGGCGGCAGCGTGACCGTGTTCGCCTCCGGCGCCTCGGCCACGGTCAGCGGCGGTGCGGGCAACCTCACCTTCGTGGCCGGCGGCGGCAACTACTCCGCGGGCGGCGGCGCGGGCGTGGACACCCTCTACGGCGGCTCGGGCAGCGACATCCTGACCGGCGGCGGCGGCGCCAACTCCGTCCTGGTCGCCGGCACCGGCAACACCACGCTGATGGGCGGCGCCGGCAGCGCGGCCATCATGTTCGGCGGCACCGCGCAGTCCACCTTCATCGGCAGCACCGGCGGCAACGACCAGATGATCGGCGGCGCCGGCCCCAACACCTACGTCATGACCAACGGCGACGTGGCGTTCGGCGGACCGACCGGCCCCGACGTCTTCAACACCGGCACCGGCACCGCGCTGATCGTCGAGGGCGTCGGCCCCACGCAGATCAACCTGGGCGGCGGCAACGCCACGGCGTTCGAGGGCCTGGGCGTGGACAACTACACCTTCACCAAGGGCCTGGGCGGCATCGACAACATCGTCGGCCTCAAGGCCGGCGACCACCTGACGCTGACCGGCGGCTTCACCGCGGCCGACGCCAGCAACGCGCTGAGCCAGGCGACCACAGGCTCCTTTGGCACCCAGCTCCGCCTCACCGACGGCACCCAGGTCAACCTGTTCGGCGTCACCCTGACCGCGTCGCAGATCAGCGCGGTCTAGGCCAGGCAAGCAAGGCTGGGCTCCCCCTCCGCTGCCATTACCTACGACCCAAGCGGGTCGTCGGAACCTTTGGCAGCTCCCCCCAGACCCGCCAGGGGCGAGCCGCCCCTGGACCGGCCTCACTTAAGTTGAGCCGGTCCAGGGGGGCTCCCCCTGGCGGAGTTTGAGGCAGAGCCTCAACCTTGCTTTCTTCCGCGCCGCACTCCGGAGACCCCGATGCCCCTCACGGCCGAGCGCATCCCTCTCCTCTCCGACAACTACGCTTGGCTGCTGCGCGACGCAGCCAGCGGCGCCGTCGCCCTCGTCGACCCTGCGGAGGCGGGACCTTGCCTCGACGCCGTGGCGCGTGCCGGTCGCCTCGACCTGATCCTGCTGACCCACCACCACGCCGACCACACCGCCGCCACCGACGAGGTCCGCGCCCGCCACCCCGCCCCGGTCGCGGGCGCCGCCGCGGACGAGCACCGCCTGCCCCGCCTCGACATCCGCCTGCGCGACGGCGACGTCCTGCCCCTGGGCGAGGCGCGCGGCGCGGTGATGGAGACGCCCGGCCACACCGTCGGCCACATCAGCGTGTTCTTCCCAGAGGGCCCGCTGTTGCTCTGCGCCGACACGCTGTTCTCGCTCGGCTGCGGCCGGCTCATGGAGGGCACGGCCGCGCAGATGTTCGCCAGCCTGCGCCGCTTCGACGCCCTGCCCGACGCCACGCTGGTGTGCTGCGGCCACGAGTACACCCAGTCCAACGCCCGCTTCGCGCTCACCGTGGAGCCGGACAACCTGGCGCTGCGGGCCAGGGCCGAGGCGGTGGACCGCCTGCGCGCTGCCGGCGAGCCCACCGTGCCGTCCACCCTGGGGGAGGAGCGCGCGGCCAACCCCTTCCTTCGCGCCACCGACGCGGCGACACTGGGCGCCCGCCGCCAGGCCAAGGACCGGTTCCGATGAAGCTGTACCACTCGCCCACCAGCCCGTTCGTGCGCAAGGTCATGGCCTGCGCGATCATTCACGGCCTCGACGCCCAGATCACCCTGGTGCCCACGAACCCGCACGCCTCGCCCGAGGACCTTGTCGCCGACAACCCGCTGTCCAGGGTGCCGTGCCTGGTCACCGACGACGGCTTCGCCCTGTACGACAGCCCGGTGATCTGCGAGTACCTCGACGAGATCAGCCAGGACATCCCGATGCTGCCGCCCAAGGGCGCGCTGCGCTGGCGCGCGCTCAAGCTCCAGGCGCTCGGCGACGGCATGATGGACGCGGCGGTCACCGGCTTGCTGGAAAGCCGCCGCCCGACCGAGCCGGCGCGCACGACGGTGATGGCCCGGCAGAAGGGGATCGTCGCGCGCTGCCTCGACCAGCTCGAGGCGGACGTGCCGGCGACCCACCCGGACCTCGGCACCCTGACTGTGGCCTGCGCGCTGGGCTACCTGGACCTGCGCTTCGCCGCCGACGCCTGGCGCGAGGGCAGGCCGAAGCTCGCGGCATGGTTCGAGACGATGTCGGAAATCCCGGCGCTCGCGCGCACCGTGCCGCCGCAAGGGTAGCAAGGAAGGCCAGAGGCTCTGCCTCTGGACTCCGCCAAAGGCTCGCCTTTGGAATCCAATACTTGAAAGAAGCCGGTCCAGGGGCGCTGCCCCTGGCGGGTCCAGGGCAGAGCCCTGGCCTTGGCTTCCTGGCGTTGCCGTGCCGCCCATTAAAGAATCGGCATCGCCCCGCCCACCGTGACCATCGTGCCGGACATGAAGCTGGCGTTCTCCTCCGCCAGCATCACGTACGCCGCCGCCAGCTCCGCCGGCTGCCCCGGCCGGCCGTAGGGCGACTGGCTGCCGAACGTCGTGACCTGCTTGGCGTCCATGCCCGTCGGGATGAACGGCGTCCAGATCGGCCCGGGCAATACCGCGTTCACCCGAATGCCCTTCTCGATCGCGCCCTGCGCCAGCCCGGCGGTGAAGTTCGCGATCGCCGCCTTGGTCGCCGAGTACGCCAGCAGGCTCGGCATCGGGTGCTTGAAGTTGACCGAGCTGGTGTTCACGATCGAGCTGCCCGGCGCCATGTGCGCCATCGCCGCCTTCGTCACCCGAAACATCGAGTGCACGTTGGCGGCAAAGGTGTACTCCCACTCCTCGTCGCTGACCTCCTCGATCGAGGACCGCGTGTGCTGATACGCCGCGTTGTTCACCAGCACGTCGATGCGCCCGAACTCCGCCACCGCCCGCTCCACCAGCGCGCGGCACGGCGCGCGCTGCGACAGGTCGCCCGGCGCCAGCAGCACCCGCCGCCCCGCCTCGCGCACCCAGCGCGCCGTCTTCTCCGCGTCCTCGTGCTCGTCCAGATACGCCACCACCACGTCCGCGCCCTCGCGCGCATAGGCGATCGCCACCGCCCGCCCGATGCCGCTGTCCGCCCCGGTGATCACCGCGACCCGGCCTTCCAGCCGCCCCGACCCCTTGTAGGTCAGCTCGCCGTGATCCGGCTCCGGCTGCATCCGCGCCGAGCTGCCGGGCGAGTCCTGGGCCTGCTGCGCGAACGGCGGCTGCGGATACTTGGTGCGCGGGTCCTGGGCCATGACGCCTCCTGCCTGGATGGTGTCGCTCAGAACCCGGCAACGCGCATCCGGTTCGCGGGACCGCGTTCAACCTCGCTTGTGCAGGCTGGGACCAGCGTTCCGGGGGCGTGACCAGCGAAGCAGGCAAGGTTGAGGCTCTGCCTCAAACTCCGCCAAAGGCAAGCCTTTGGAATCCATCTGTTTAAGGGAAGGTTGGGTTCTTCGCCGCAGTTCCGGGCGGAGCGGCCCGAAGGGTCCGACCGCCTCCTTGGGTCATGGGCAACGCCCAGCGGAAGGAGAGCCCCGCCTTGCTTGCTGCTACCGGTGCGGCCTCGCCGACCCAGATGGAGCCGACAGCCTGCGACCGCACGCCCCCGACCCGTCTCACGGAGATTTCCCATGCGCCTGCTCGGCATCCTGTTCGTGGTCATGATGGGCGCGCTGACCACGGTGGAGGCCGGCTCCATCGCCCAGCTCAGCCGCTCGCTGCGCTCTCCATGGTGGGCGGGCCTGGTGTTCGGACTCGGCTCGGTGCTGGGTCTGCTGGCCTGCCTCGGCGCCGCCTCGGTGCTCGCGGGCGCGAAGCTGCCGACCTGGCACGACGCCGCCGCCGCTCCGTGGTGGGCCTGGGTCGCCGGCCTGATCGCGGCGGGCTACGCGGTGTCGATGCTGCTGTTCGTCCAGTCGCTGGGCTCGGCGCTGTTCACCGGCCTGACCGTCACCGCGGCGCTGCTCGCCTCGGTGCTGCTCGACCACATGGGCTGGGTCGGCTTCAAGGAACACCCGGCAAGCCTGCTCCGGCTGTGCGGCACCGCCCTGATGGTCGCCGGCCTGGCGCTCGTCGCCCTGTTCTGAGCCGCGCCGCGCGCTCCGACTCCGTCCGTCTCCACCGCGGCCCGGCGGGCACATCCTCGCGATATCGGCCGAAATCGTGCCGATGCGACCTGCTAGTCTGTTAGACTGGATACCTCAATGGGCAGACGGAAGAAGTGCGCGACATGGGCTTCACGATGGGCGTGATCGAGGCGATCCTTGCGGTGCTGATCTTCCTGGGCCTCATCGGCGCGGTGTGGGTGGTGCAGCAGAAGAAGGCGCCCGAGGGCAACTCGAACGACCTCACCAACGGCGAAACGCTGCTCTGACGACGACCTGTCGGGAAGCAAGGCTGGGCTCCGCCCAGACCCGCCAGGGGCGAGCCGCTCCTGGACCGGCGCTTTCTTAAGTGGTGCCTTCCAAAGGCGAGCCTTTGGCGGAGTTTGAGGCAGAGCCTCAACCTTGCTTGCTTTCATGATTACGGCACGAAGCCGCCGGCCTCACTGCGCCAGCGCCTGCGTCCGCACCAGCCGCGCGTACAGCCCGTCCTGCTCCAGCAGCGCCGCGTGCGTGCCCCACTCCACCGCGCGCCCGTCCGCCATCGCCACCACCAGGTCGGCATCGCGCACGGTGGACAGCCGGTGCGCCACCACGATCGTGGTCCGCCCCGCGCGCAGCCGGGCCAGCGCCTCCTGCACCGCCGCCTCGCTCTCCGCGTCCAGCGCGCTGGTCGCCTCGTCGAGCAGCAGCACCCGCGGGTCGCGCAGCAGCGCCCGTGCCAGCGCCACTCTCTGCCGCTGCCCGCCCGACAGGCGCTGCCCGCCCGGCCCCACCCGCGTCGCATACCCTTCCGGCAGCGCGGCGACGAACCCGTGCGCCGCCGCCGCCTCGGCCGCCGCCTCGATCGCCGCCTCGCCGGCGCCGGGCCGCCCGTGGCCGATGTTGGCCGCCACGGTGTCGTCGAACAGCAGCGCGTCCTGCCCGACGTAGGCGATGGCGTCGCGCAGGCTGGCCATCGTCACGTCGCGGATGTCCGCCCCGTCCAGGGTGATGCGCCCGGCGCAGACCTCGTGCAGGCGCGGGATCAGCGACAGCGCCGTGGACTTGCCCCCGCCCGACGGCCCGACCAGCGCCACCGTCAGCCCCGGCCGCGCCTCGAAGCTCAGGTCGCGCAGCCCGGCGCGCCCGTCCGGATAGTCGAAGCCCACCGCCTCGAACCGCAGGTGCCCACGACCGGGAGGCAGCGCGGCGGCCGCAGGCGAGTCCACGATCCGCGGCGCCTCGTCGATCACGCCGAACACCCGCGCCAGCCCGGCGAGCCCCTCCTGCAGCGCGGCGTTCAGCGACCCCAGCGCGCGCAGCGGCTGCGAGGCCAGCAGCAGCGCGGTGACGAACCCGGTGAAGTCGCCCAGCGACGACCCGCCCATCGCCGCCCGCCAGCCCGCGAACCCCAGCACCGCGGCGACCGCGGTGCCGCCGAGCACCTCCAGCACCGGCTCCACCCGCGCGCGGCCCCGCATCATGCGCAGCAGCGCCGAGTACAGGCGCGCGAAGCTGGCCTCCGCCCGCGCCTGCTCCACCTCCTCCAGCCGGAAGGCGCGCACGATGCCGGCCTGGGTGAAGCTCTCGGTGAGCAGCGTCGCCGTCTCGCCCACCCGCTCCTGCATCCCGCCCGAGGCGCGCCTTACCCGCCTGCCGATGTGCCCGATCGGCACCGCCGCCAGCGGGTACAGCAGCCCCGCCAGGACGCTCAGCTCCCAGTCCAGGTAGATCATCGACACCACCAGCCCCGCCACCATCGCGACGTTGCCGACGGAGTTGATGGCGCGGATCATCGCCTCGCGGATGGTCGCGGCATCGGTGGTGAAGCGCGCCGCGAGCTGCGCCGGCGCCTCGCGCTCGACCCGGGCCAGGTCGGCGCGGGTCAGGTGGCGGAACATCCTGCCCTGCAGGTCGCGCACCACCAGCAGCACGAGCTGCTGCAGCAGCACCGTCTGCCCGTACTGCGCCGCCGACTTGGCCGCCACCACGGCGACCACCAGCAGCGGCACCTGGTAGAGGATGCGGCGGTCGCGCGCCTCGAACATCGTGAGCGCACGCTGGATCACCACGGGGTAGAGCGCCGTCAGGCCGGCCATGACGGCGGTCAGCAGCAGCACCAGCAGCAGGCGGGCGCGGTGACGGCGAAGCTGGTCGCGCCACAGGCGCCGCAGCAGCGCGCGGGTGCCGTCCTCGGGGGCCGCCGGGAGGGCGAGGTCGGGAAGGGCGTCCATGAGGCAGGGCTTAGCACCGGGGAGCGGAGGCAGGCGAGGAAGCAAGGTTGAGGCTCTGCCTCAAACTCCGCCAAAGACAGGCCTTTGGAGTCCGATTTTTCAGGAAGTCTTCCTTACGTGTGCGGGTCTGGGGGCGCCTGCCCCCAGCGGGTCCAGGGCAGAGCCCTGGCCTTC
>JAABUY010002979.1_pt1 | contig 19245 bp, 19 predicted proteins | sample 5560271 | NCBI WGS metagenome assembly JAABUY01 (sample SAMN10711886, study PRJNA513374) | rock metagenome | isolation source: Antarctica rocks | place: Antarctica: Victoria Land, University Valley
CAGTTTTTCTTCGTGTCTATAGTTGATGGGTTGGCGGAGGTTATCATGTCACCGGCCTTTTTGGCCAATTCCATAAGGAAGTCATGGATCTCCTGAAGGTTGGGCTCGGCCATAGCTGTGAATGTTCCCGAAAGCTGGGAGAAGCAGAGAGATAGTGAATAAATTGGCTGTAGGGGAATGCTGTCGGGAGCTGAAGCTTCTCCTGGTTCAACGGCTTTGAGAACCCACGGCAGCCCCACTATGCCCCGCGATCTTATCTTATCATAAAAGCCCTAGCCCTAGCCCTGGCCCTGGCCCTGGCCCTGGCCCTAGCCCTGCGTCTACCTACCAGGTAATGACATTTGTTCCTTAGATGGGACTTAGCTGAGCACGCAGTGACAGGGCGACCAGCTGCTATAGAGCGTACCTATATGTGTATAGTAGAATAAGAGAGCGATTGATTTTCATAGGGGTATTTATAATCAGATATCGCTGGCTCGTTCAGCATCTTAGAAGTCGACGAAGGGCTGACATCAAAGTACTCATCCCATACACCACGCTAATGCCATATGCGTGCAACGCCTTACTCAATGCCCCTTCCCAATGCTTAATCTCGCCACATCGCCTGAGACGCCGCCTAGCCGATCCTGTTTATCTTCAGTAGCTTCCTGACTCGTTGCTCTGCCCAAAGTTTCCAGCTGCTTCTCTACTGCTTTGCCCAAGCCGACACTAGTAGTACTTCCGTGGAGCGTTGTGGGTGATACGCTTGGAGTTGATTTTTGGTCTCCGCTTAGGCCTTGTTCTTCCGCAGGAGGTGAAGAGCTCAAGACTCTTGTGATCTCCCCGTGTGTAGTGCTTTTGTTCGGACGAGTATCAATAGTACGGCTATTCTCGGGCAGGGAGAAACTTCGCTGACGCCGTGCCTCGATCGGACTGTCAATGTCATCGTCATCGTCCGTCACTTCGAAAAGTGCATCATCCCACAAGGCCGAATCCTCCCTCCACATTTTTGGTCTTCCGGCTTTGCTGCTCATACTATTATCAGCGATTAACTGCAGATCGGAAACGTGATCCTTCGCCTCGCGCTGTTCACTGTCGGTTCGAGGTAATGGCTTTTCTTGTTCGATTTTCAATTCTTCACCGTGCTCACCTACCGGTTCTTGCATGGGCTTGGCGCGGTCCTCGTTTGGTTCCAGCTCATCTGCTGTGGTCGCGGCATAAGTGTCGGCAAAATGAGTGTCGACTAGGTGGTTGATAACTGGCCAGCCATATGCATTTGAGAACATGCGGCGAACGATAATGTTGTTGTGAGCATCTGGTTCTAAGCGGACAAGCACTTTACGCCACGAGAGATCGCGGTGGTAACCTCGTGCAATCTTCTCTTCGACCTTCATCCCGCTTGTATCTGGTTTGTTGCTACCCTCCTTTCCATAGGTTGGACCGGATATTGAGCTACCACTTGAGACATCGCTTGAAGAAGCTCTCCTTAGACCGATCCGCTTTTGGGGAGGTGGAGGCGGAATATCTTCGGGGTGGTATACACGATCATGGAATATGGTCCGCGGTCGGCTGGCAGGGTTGACGATAAAAGTTTCTGGAGGCAACGGCGGGTTAAGTATGTCCCCGGCGGATTCAAAGAATGTAGTCTTTGGAGGGGCGAAAATATTCTCCTGGACTTCAGCCGCCGATTCGCGTCTTACTACATCGGGGTGTTCTGGCGAAGTAAGACCGTCGGTGCTTACGGATGACTGACTCGCGCCTTCCCCCAATTCACTGCTCGTCGTTTGGCTTCTTTTATATATCTTCCTGTGTTTGGACGAATCCTGATAGCTCTTTGGTTGATTGGGGCGAAGGAAGTCGAAGAAGCCACCTAAAGGGTGTGTTGCCTGTGCAGGCGACTGGACTTTGACTTTATCCAAATCTTCTTTCTCATCGTCCGGGAAGCGGTGTTCATCAAGGAATTGATGTTTCCCTGGATCCTGTTGGCTTGAGGCTGCATCATCCTTTGTCGCATTCTCAGCAGGTTGCGGCACTACCGCCTGCTTCCCTCCCAACGGAGATCTTCCTCTTTCGTCTTCGCCACTTTCTTCCATCGGCGAGTCGGATCCGTGATCTCGCCGGGCGCGAACATGTGAAGATGAGTTTGCTCCTGTCAATTCAGCCCAGCCCCAGCCGGCCATAGTACCAACAATGCCATTTTCACGCCTAGCTTTCTCGACACGCCCTAGTCCGCCCCAATCAAGGAACAAAAGACAAGAGGTCCGCAACGGGACAATGCCGTCGTTGACCACATTTGAATACAGAGTTCTGTTGCGGAACATTTTCAGGACTTGATGGGCTGGACCAGTAGGTAAGATGCGTAACAACGGCTTGGCTCCTGGGTCTGGCTGCCTGTGAGCTCTCTGAGCCTCAGAGCCTATTCCACCTATCATAGCGCCCCACCCGCTTCGTACCATTGTCGAGCCCCTCCAGGTCAAGCCCAGATCCTGACCAGTTCTTCCAACAAGCCCAAAATCGAGAGCAAATTTAACGTATAGAGGATTTTCATTGCTGAGACCAAGAAACGGAGAGGCCATTGCAACGAAATTGATAGGCTTGATGAGACGAAAGAACTGCGGAGAGTGCTTGTAAATATACGCAACAGCATATGTTTGAGTTAAACCACCAAGAGAGTGAGCGACAAAACTGATACTGGTGATATGATAGGCAAGATGATGCGGCTTTCTTGGCGAAAAATGGATACTGCTGTGATCATGAGATGCGGGAGCGCCTTCCAAGCCGGATGGTTGGTCGTTGGTAAAGACTTGTGAGAATTTCTTTTTCATAGACTTCTTGACTGGTAAGAATGGCTGGTCTGGATAGGTCATTGAAAGCACATATTTAGCAAGACGCTTGCCAAGATATTGGATGCCTTTTTCCGTCCTGACCGCATTACCAGAGAAGCCCCGGACAATCACCTCCTCCTCATGTTCGGAATCACTCTCAATACCTGGCTCGAGCTCGTCTTGACCACCTGATAGAGGTGCTGTAGACGCTCTACTCTTGCTGGCGGCCTTGTCACCTCGGTTCGATTTTCCACCGTCATGGTTATCATGTGCTGAATCAAGGCTTTTCAGCGCGCTCCTTCGTTTCCTTGCGTCCACCCGAGCTTGCTTTGCTGTTGCGTCAATGCTTTCCTTTAGGTAAAGCATATCGGCGCCAAGGTTGCTGTGGAGCCCATGCGTTAGTACCACAAGATGAACCTTCCTAGGCTTCTTTTCTTTCGGCTCCTTGACAATTTGATTAGTATTATGTAGCGTTTCATCTCCACCTGAGGCAGACTGGCGCACATCCTTCCGCCCGTGGTCTGGATACTCGCGCTTCTTGCCCCTATGCTTCCCCTCGTCGTCCCATTCCGGAAACAAAGGTTTGTTCCACAGGCTTTCGGTGTCTTCGACGATTAAGCTCACAGCTTTAGAGAGTACCCCCTTACGTTGAGCGGCGCTATGGCCATCTTTACTTCTTTTCCCTTCTTGATGATCCTGCAAGTGGCCTGGTGTAGCAGCCGCTTGCACCGCTGACCCCGAGAATCCCAGCTCGATAGATTTTTCATCCCGGCCAACTAATATTTCGTAGTGTACCGTCGCGGATGTAGAGAACATAACCTGAGACGAGACCTCGATAATCCATGTGAAGCTTGGAACGTTGCCCACGGTAGTCCTTCTCACGTTCAGCGCGCTCACTGTTTCCCGGATGTTCCTGGGGACAGTGAGTCGGCTTTGCCAGCTTCCGCCCGCTTTGAGATTGGGTTCAAATTTGGGTACACCAGTATCCCGGGGTGTCTCGGGTTTTTTATTGGGGTTGAACGTAGAAGGATAGCAGGCCGCATACAGCGTGTAGGGACCATGGAGATAAGCTGCCCTGAGGGGGATCGCGGAGGTATTCCTGATTCTGACGCAGAGCTCCGCTGGTGTTGGTAGGATAGGATCTTGAGACGGCGTATACGTAAGAGTGTAACTAGAGTTAAATAAGCTTATTGTATCTATGATGGCTCATCGCTTTTACCGAACCACTTCTCCAACTTTGACGCTGCCGACTTGGTGTATCAGTAGCATCGCGTCGAGATACTACCCAGTAAACAGCAGGCAGAAGCTCAACCTTGCGCTTAGATTTTCTTCACAATCTGAAGCTGCTGGTAAGTGCGTGGTGTAACGAGCATCTGCGCGGAAGCCCGCAGGATTTAGCCCCAGGCCACGTCGTTCGTAGGCGGGTAAGGCTTCGGGTATGATGCTTAGGGGGCGGAGCGGATTTCTTGGCGTGTACTGTAGATATACAGAAATTTACTGTACTCGTACTCGTACAGTACGGAGTACCCCCAGAGGCTCCCCCAGAACCTGCCGCTTTAGCGACCGAGCTGGGTGACTTGGGGTAATACGGCACCCCTACGCTCACCCTTCGAAATAAAAATATTCCAGTCACTTTGTTTATCACGTTCTTTTTTTTTATCATCGATGAGTTCTAGTTTTGAATTCCTTAATACATAAAAAATTTAATCTGTTCGCTGATCATGTAAAAATATCGTATAAGTAGCAGCTCGACTTTTAGAACACAAGCGCGTTTTGACATAATAAAGTCTATGGTCGAACTATAATCTATATGAAGCTCGAGAATAGAATATGTGCTTGTGTGAGCCTCTTCCAGTATGACTTAGGCATAACCCTAGTTCACTGTTTTGCCCATAGGACCATGAAACCGGCATGAAAACTCTTAAGCTATCTGCATCCATCGGCTCTCCGTTTCCGGCGTCGCCCCGGCCTGTGCATTTCTGAAATATAAGTCTTCAACTCAAATCGCCTTATTTTCTGCAACTCAAATCCCTTACTCCGGCACCCTCGGCGCGACGTTTCCCCAGAAACGGCACCGCTCGCCCCGCCCGCCTTCCCAGGTATCCGCACTCACCAAGCAGAAGCCATTGGCCAGTCGAAGCGCTCGAAATAGCCCAGGTCGGGCGTCACAAAGACGGTCGAAACAGTCCCGCCCATGGTGTTCAGTTTCATCTGGACCAGGGCCTTGGCCGAGTAGATTGGCCAGTCAATGTTGCCATCATTCCCTCGCGGCACCGTTGCGTTGGTGGCGTTTCCACTGGCTTCCGCAATAGATTCTATAGGGGTGTTTTTCATGTTGAAGTTGCCCCATATCTTTGAGAACGCGGAAATGGAAACCGGTATAGGGATAGCGGCGTTGACAGAGAAGTAAGCTGTGAGATCGGCATGTGGAATATAGGTGTGATGCGATACTGGTATTTGCAGCTCTGTTTGTTGTTTCCTGAAAAGGCCTCGGCGAGCCAGTACGAGGGGCAGGTAAAGTTCGTTTCGCTGTAGCTGTTGAGCACGCGTTGTTGGTAGCCTGTGGCGAACTCAGATCGATTGAGGGCGGTGACGCCGCGATAATCGAGAGTGTCGAAAAGAGGTGCAGAATGGTTGACGGGGGTTGGGTTGAATTGGTAGACTTCGCAAAAGGCGCGATATATCGTCATTGGTCAAGAGGGGGAAAGGAATGCACATAGTTCATGAAATCATGAAATCATCTGCAGTGTTTATCATGGGATTGCTTAACGAAACGCGCCCTCGTTGGCGTTATTCTGCCAATATCTTTAATGGTTGAGCGGGTTTGAGATTGCAGGAAGCGTTACCCCTATCAGAATACGTTTTCCCTGCATTTCTTTTGCGAGCAGCTGCTCGGATGGTCTCGCTTACACGAATTTACCGTCAGTGACAGGTACAAAGGCGAAAGTTCCGAATTCCCGAGACTTGAACACCAGTCCACTAGCATTCTGCAATACTGCAGTATCTGCGTTCACTAAACAAATAAAAAGACACTTGAATGGAGAATCACCAGTACAACCGGCAATTTCAGCAAACACATTGTAATTACGAGTGGAGACATCATCGCCATACTTGTACTGCATGGGCACGTACGGACTGGCCACGAGGAGCTGACAATTTGTTGATCATCTCCCCGTTTGTGGCGAGATGATATCTTCCGTGATCAAAGAGAGTCCCATCCTTGCTTGCCACAATATGCTATGGCTTGTAGCATTACAGCGCCGGCGCTAGAAGACTCTCCAGCAACTGTGTCCGTCTTGGGGTCCCCCACCAAGTCTGTGGATGTGTTTTTTTGCACCCACTGGAGAGCAAAAATTTTGGTCTAAGAGACCGGCGTTGACTTGACCATATTGATGAACCTCTTCAGATGATAGGAATCCGAATGCACCAAGTCGGTATTGAAGATGACAGAAACGAAGCCATTAGAGTTGATGTTCATAAAGGGGCTATATCCTGTGTTGCTCCAAATACGCCATAACCACCGCCCTCTAGAAAGGCAAATCAGATTTTTTTCAACGACTTCGTAGCACGACATTGGTCTTATGGATCCAGGAACAGACGGGTAGGTTCCGAGCTTGTGGAGGCGCATGAATATTGAGCAAGAGGCAGTCTTCGTCAACTATTCCGGGATTAAATCCATAGACCGCGGGAACCCTAGCAGCACCAGATTGTGGACAAAGGGGGGTTTGAACATTTACTTAGATAATCTGAATTCTGTTATTTGATGGTGGTGGTGCTACAGGTGCTTGCCAACGCCGCTGGCCCACTGGAGGTGCTGCATATCGTACGCTGCTAACCTCATGGTTATTTATGGATTATTTTGCATCGGAACTTAGGTACAACCCACGCGTTCCAGACATGTAGACCATAGGTGGAGCCATATTGCCCCTGATAACGGGCATGTCCAAGATCTACAATTGGAGGTACAGCCTCGTTCGTGTGCCAACCAATTAATGACCTATCAGACGGCGTAGCAAATGCGGTGATGAGGCTGGTAAGCGGCACATAAGGTGCGTTGGAAATCAACTTCATCTTCAAATGGAGGTGAATGAAGTGGACTTTGCCGGTGTTGTAGGATATCCGAGCCAGGACATCAACGGCAATAAAACACTCTTGATTGCTGCGAACCATGAAAGGTTTTATAAGTATAAAGCTCTGCGTGTAGCTAGTAGTAGATCTAATGAAATTCTTACGATTCTAACGTCCGTATAGTAGCCGGTATATCCCGTATATGTACTATCTTAATTGTAAGTGAAAAGAAGCGCTCCGTAGTTGTTCCCCCTTACTGAGTGGGGACGGCTATCTATATAGCTTCCGAATTGTCGCTCTCAAGCGCGGTCAGAAGGCTCATTAGTTGCCGGTGGGAATGACATCACTTACATGATACCGTTTCTCTAGTCTAAGGTATTTATCTCGGTCTGTGCTGACTTGTCGAACTTTTCCACTTTGGTTACAAACTTCACCTTTGACCGCCCCGGGCGATGGGTATCTTTGTACTGGGGCGCTATTGTTAAGGGCATCTCCATGTTCTGAGCTGGGAGATTTTCAAAGGCCTCCATCAACAGTCCGGAAGAGAAAAAGCGATACGGTGCAGCAGCTGCGTCGTTCCCATTCGTCTTCAGTGCGGGATTCAGCGCCATTTGGCTTACAATTCCGTGGCTATACCCGGCCGAGATCTTCACTCTGCAGATCAGAGCGAGGGGAATGCTTGGGGTGGCCTTGGGTGGGCTGTTGGAAATGGCTGAACTGTAAGTACATCAATCGATGAGTGCTTGAGGCAGCCTCATGCCGAATCGCTTGACAGGTGCTTCTCTCGTTGCCTATCATAAACCCAAAAAAATTGGGAAGAAAAAATTCTAGGACTTCCGGGCTGTCAATGCCCTCACCCTTCCTATTGTTTGGGCCTTCTACCCGGAGTCTAATCAACGCACCTTGGAAGAGATGGGTTCTCTCTTGGCTACCAACCCGTAGCGTGATCGGGACGCTGAGGCGACTTTCGCCACGCTCAGGAACAGAACCCTGGACTCATTCAGGTCGCCCAGCGCGGAAACAACGTTTTAAATCCTGAGACCGGTCTGAAGGTATATGGAAGATAGATGCCTGAGTCTTGTCCAGCATGGCCGCGATGAAAGGACGACAGACTCCAATGAGAAGATCAACGCTCAGCGAACCGATTGAATGGTCTGGGAAGAGCTTACGGCCGTCGCTTTCACAGCTTCTAGGAACTATTGGCTGCACCAAAATCGCTAATCTGATTTACCATGTTTTGCTTGTTGTCTTCGTTGATGTTAATTGCGTTGATACTCTTGCGCTCCCAAGTGCAGTACCTAATAATTAGCGGACGTGCGTTCACCTTGGTGGACCATCTGTCATCTGCAATTCGTTCGCTCTCGCTTTGTCAGTGTACTAGAATCTAAGATTGGCTCGAGAGACGAGTGTTCATATCAAAGAGCTTATGTTCTTCAGTGTATAGCTTCCACTCATAGAAGCTGAATTGACTTTGCATCACGTGTCTCGATGTAGATGCAGACAAGCAGCTTCATGTGCAGTGATCTCGATGCGGTTCAAGAGTAGCAGTCATATTTGATCTTTAATGTGATGTTATAGCTGTCGATGTCTATCCTGTCAGTAAAGATTCGTTTCGCTAGCAGACACTACGAAAATAATATCATATGATATTGCGACACCATCGATAGCACAGCCTTGTCACTTTCATCTTTGAATATGCTTCTCACCATGTTCATTTCGTTTTCGAAACCTGGCCTCGTTTCAAAAGCTATAAACTCGCGCAAATGCTCCGCTGTATCACGGGAGTCACATGCGATATGCGTCCGCTGCGTCACTTGTTACGCAATGCATATATAAACACTCTCTGAGCGCCTCTGAGATTCACGGAAGCATTCGACAAGTCTGCGACCGTCCAACCAATACTTGTCGTTCAGAATGAAGTCCGGAGTGCTTCTAAACTTTTTTGCCCTTGGCGCGCTAGCCGCAGCACATGTTGTATCTGAAAAAAGATTCGCCCCCGAAAAGAGAAGTAGGTTCAACAAAGCACATCAGCATCCATCATTGTAACATGAGAACCAGACGAGTGTGAGCTGGGACACAGTGGTCAATACGCGTTTGTAGGATGTGGCGCCGATCTCGGTGGTCACCTCTCCAACGTACTTCAAACCCTCTACACAGCCCTCCTCCCCATCGTCCAGGATGCGCTGAATAGCCAGACGAACCCCAGCGCCGCGTACAAAGCATTCTTCAAGAATCAAGCCAATGCCATCTTCGTGGCGCAGATCCTGACCAATGTCACCACCGGCACAGCCAGACTTGCCCCTCACCCCCCCTGGAGTAACGGCAATCCGACATTCTTTTGTCCAAAGCCGGGCTGCTCTTTTACCATGTCTATGCCGGACGGGTCGCAGGTGGATGCCGCGGCACAATGCAACCTTCCCGACACAGCCATCGCCTCTTACTTGAATCCGACGCCGTTTATCGTTCTCTGTCCATCCTTCTTCACGGGCCTTGGCGGTCCAATTACTCCACCAACTGATAGTTGTCCGACGGTTAACACCGCGATCAATAGATTCCGGAAGAAGCCATCGGACTATACGAGCGCGGGGTTAAGCGTGGTTCATTGCCAGATATGGATCCTCCTTGAGGAGATTGTGCATTACTACCTCTTTGCCACCCCTCAAATCACGTATCTGAAGCCGGAGGTTTACGATATCAATAAGGCGTGGCGCTTGAGTGCAAAGCTAGCGCTTTCGAATGCGCCAAATTATGCGTTTTATGCCGCCAGTAAGTGTGCTCGGTATTATTTAAATGACAGATGCATGGAAAGCTGACCTCTGATCGCGCAGCTGTGTATAATCAATGCCATGATTACCCGGTCTCGAAGGACGATTATGGGCGCGAGATATTGGAGGCGGATCCGGATCCGGATGATCCATCGGACGATGGACCGGATCAGGCCGGGGCTCCTTTTGGTGTCATTGATGTCGTGAACTTTGATATTGTCGGCCCAGCTAATGGTCCTACTAGCTAGGGAGATTTACATTAGTAGAACATGATAATCCAATACGCAGGGTTAATATTTGGCTCGCTATACGAGGTTTTAAGGTTTAGATTGAGATCATGGAACTGAACAAGAAAGTACCCAGGTTTCTGAGACGTGCCTTGCTTGCATTACCAGTCATGAGTCTTTCCGCGGACCAGCCTCTGATATACACCATTCCGCTATAGGAAATTTCGGTGGGCGTGAGACGTGTACCCACAAGATTCTCCAAGTCCATTTCCAGCGTTGACACTGTTCGAGGTATCGGCGGTCAGTAGTCTTCTTAAGACTCCATGTCGGATAAGATGACTGGAGAGTAAATCGTGGAATGCGATGATGCAGTGAGTCAGAAGGAGGAAGGGAAATAGATGCTTCTTGGTATATGCCCGAGCCGCCGCAGCGCTAGATTTGGGCTACTGGCACATAACCTTGATCGCCATAGTGGCCCCGACGTGGCTGCTGTGTGCGTATTCTTCATTGTTTTCTTCATTGTTGGTCTAAAACCGCTATCAGTACGTTTGCTATGCAAAATATGTATGGTTGAAATATGCGGTCGTCGATAACAGCTGCTCTCCAGTAATTTCGTACGAGACTGAACCTCAGACGGTTCTCCGCTAAGCCGATGCTCGATGTAAGCTTCCATCCGACAGATAAGCAGACCCAACGCCCCGACATCTTCTGCACATATGCCCACAAGACCATCAGGTTGCGCAGCCATAGGGAATTATCACAGAATGACTCAATTGGCCGCGATCGAGTTCCTGCAAGCTCTTGTCATCATCGACAACGAGATCGATGTGCTGTTCCTGCCAGCGCATGACACAGTCAAAGCAGGCAGCGGTCTCGGTGAGATATGTATGAAGCTGCCAAACAACGACGAAGGGACATGATAATTGCAAGAAAGAATTGTCGATGTCGGGTATTTGCTATGGTGCCTTTGGATTTTTCTCCGTGCTTATAAGTGACGGCGATCACCCACATGCTATTAGAGCAGCAGCAGTGCAGGCGGGCACTGGGCCGGTGGAGGGAGCAGCGAGGGAGCAGCGAGGGAGCAAGAGGAAGCACTATGAGGCAGTGCAGGGGCGCAGCAGGTGGGAGCCTGAAATGGCTTCCTCGGTGTCGGCTTAGACTGCCCTCGTTGTTTTTCTGCTGCCTTCCCACAGGACCACAGGTATTGTAGATTGGTGGAAGTTGGTATGGAGGTGTTGCGAAAGTCTTGGTAAGGTGAGGGAGGCTTATTTATCCGTAGGTACTAATTTTAGAGTACTTTATCATATCATTGATGGTAGGGATCACGGATGGTCATATCTAGGGCACGAACATGTTTAAAACATGTTTTTTGACTACCTTCTTTAGGCTAGATCAAAGCGTGTTTTATACACGCTTTTTGATGAGATTTAAAACACAGGGGTTATATTTAGGGAGCACCTACCCGTACACCCCTTTTGCTTGCATATACACCCCCCTTTGCTTACATGTACACCCCCTCGGGGAAACCTGAAATTTCCATTGCGCATCACTCAGTTACACACCAAATTTAGTAGGCAATTCGAGGGTTTACATATGATTCTGAGCAACCTCTCCACCGTAATTTTGCACTGTTTAAAGAGCTTCAATTTCGTGTTCAAAGAGCTTCAATATCGCTGTTTCAGCACCTTCTTCGCTACATATGAAACGCTGCAAACAGGCCTGCATCCGTTTGGATGGAAGGGGATGTGGCAGCACGTTTACCTCGCTGCCCTCCACCTCGCTGCTCTCCATCCCTTGCCCGTGTGAGATCTCGACCCCGATCTCGATCTCGCCCCCGCCCTCGCCTCTGCGTCATTCTCTGCTGTAGCTCTTGCCCTTGTTGTTCCGCCTTCATCAGTACATGTTCATACTGTGAGAACTCTCTTTGTGTAGAACTCTCGAACTCTTGCTGACGTCTAACGCCTCGTCGTTCTCTTGCTTCTACGAGTCTATTCTTTGATCGAATAACAGCGAAGTTTTGAACTTGTAAAAGTGAATCTGACAAGTTTGACAAGAAGAATGTAGAAATATCGTAGTTCATTTTCGCATTGAATGTTTCAGATGTAGCTTCAAAAGTAGCTTCAGAAGTAACTTCAGAAGTAACTTCAGAAGTAGATTCAGAAAAATCAATCGATAAACTCACAGCTGAGTCTTCAAAGCATCAGTGCGAATGTATATTTTCTATCTTCAAAACTTCATCTTCTGCTGTATCGTTCATGCGTCGTTGAATTCTATGAGCGCATGACAAGCTCAGAGTTCTGATGAAGACGTTGATGCATGATGACAAAGATTCTTCGATGATCGTGATCAAATTGTACTGTTTCATGATCTTGTGTAAAGCAAATGAAGTCACATGAGCAACGAAATCGCGTAGTATCGAAGCTCGTAGACGAAAAGAAAGTCTAGTCTTCGTCATCTGAATGATCGCAACGTAGTCATGATGTTGATTCATAAGCAATAGCTTCAGACTATCTACAACGCTCTTCAGATCATCGATAAAGAATGAAAGTTCACGCTTCAGAGTTGCATTGCTTTCTTCATCATGAGAAGTAGCGTGATTATCGAAGTGTAATTTGCGATCAATTCAACATTTAACAAACTTCTTCTTGTAGATCAGCAGTAGATCGTTCTTTAGATAGAAAATTGCTCATTCATGACTTATGTCGTAAATTTTCTGAAGATTGATTCATTGAAATTGATACTTCGTCTCGATCTTAGCATACATGATCAGATGTCATTGCAGTTGACTAGAACATTCTTGTCAATGTGTCAATTACACAGCAGATGTGAACTTTCGCGAAAAACACTTTGCAGAGCGTTGATCAGATCTCGCTCGCAGTCAGTCAAGATCATTGTTGAATCAGATAGATCAAACTCAGTATACAGAAGCTTCAGCTGCTTCAGAACTCACACATAGTTCACTGTCTTTTCGACTGTCATGAAGCAGAATTCAACGAAGAAGAAGATGTTCAAAGCAATGACTTCAATGATAATTAGCAGTGACATTTTGTAACAATTGATCTTGTAGATGCAGTTCATGATGAGTATCTCACTGTTGCATGTCAGCATATCACGACAGCTTGATTGACTGAAGAAGAGTTTGATGATCTTATCAAGCTCGTTCTTTTCATACTGTCAGAATCAGAACTTATGTTTCAGATTTTGAAAAAGAGTCTGAACAGAACTTAAAACATCAAGAGCTTGTTTTCTCTGCTGATTCTTTACATTGTAGACATCATGTCGTGTGAAGAAAGAATTTTCCTGATTAACATCAAGTTGAAAATGAGTGAGAATCTGCGTTGATCTGATCTCAAATTTGATAAGAGAACTTATTAATTCTTGAATCTTCTCTGTCATGACTAGTCTTTGAAGAGCTGAATGAGCTGAGACGAGTGTAGAAGTATGATTGTGACTTTTGTTTCATATGACTTCAAGATATCAGTCATCATTCTTGTTTTGTTTGTCGATGACGCTGAAAGAACACTTCATGAGTCGTGTGTCACTGTGAAGATGTCTTTCAAAATTCGCTAAGTTTAAACTTGCTTTTTTCTCATGATTGCATCATATATAAACGATTCAATCAACATCTTTCTTGAACTTCTTGAAGCGTGCAGTGATGACAGCATAGCTCTCTGACTCAGCGTGTTTATTGAGCTCTTCAATCAGAAGTTTTGCATCATTATAAATCTTTCTTGAAACGAAAGATGAGATTAAAGACATGAGATCAATGAAGATGATGCTGACGAGTGAAACGTCGATGAGAATGATCATGACAATGATGATGATGAGTGTCAGAAGAAATATTTACAACAAGTCTGATGTGTGAGTTTACTAGACTAGATTAATCGAATTTGAGACTGTGAGAAAGATCATGAAGAGATTTCTCAGAATCATATGTAAACTCTCGAATTGCCTACTAAATTTGATGTGTAACTGAGTGATGTGTAATGAAAATTTCAGATTTTCTCGAGAGAGTGTACATGTAAGCAAAGAGAGATGTATATGCAAGCAAAAGAAATGTATGAGTAGATGCTTTCTATATTTATAGTAGCAAATTAATAAAGAGGTTAATTTGTCTGCAGATTGATCTCTTCATCATGTAAAGTAAGCTTCAAAAGCATCTGATCATCGTTATTCAAATACTCGTTGAGAATATTCTCGCTCGAAAGATTTAGTCTGACCATAGCAATTTTCTTCTGCAATAGTCTATTCTTCATTTCACATAGCTTCTTTTCATCAATTTCAATGCTCTGTGTATAGCGAAGCTTTCTTTTTAGATTCTTCGATTGATTAAGCGTTCATTTCAATCATATGACAGTGATGACATTGAACAGTAGTAAGTCTTTTGAATACGATTATCTGCTGAAAGTTATCAACAACGAGTTGATTCAAAGATCTATCGCTGTCGAGAAATAGAATACAGATGCAATATAGAAAGTTGTATCAAAGTAACAGAGAAAGCAAACAATGAACATGTGCAATGATCGTGCTAGTAGAAAGATACTGTATAACGTGTCTCTTCTCTCTATCTACAAGTCGCAATGACATTTATATGTACACTTGAAAAACGCTCTTCAACTCTTCTATCATTGACTCAGACTTCGATCTCTTTTCTCTTACTAACTATCTTGTGAGAATGATGCAAGCAATTTCACGACATTCGTTTCTCATCTAATTAGTAATCGTTTCTTGATCACTACAGAAAGAATCAAGAAGAAAACAGAAAGAAAACAGCAAGAAAACAATTTATTCGTTAACGCTTAAGAAAACAGAAAGAATATAATCTATCATTAACGTTCGAGCAATTGCTCTTGAACGCTTTCATTCATTGTTTTTCATCGACTTAATATCATTCTTGACGCAGTAGAAATAGAATTTAGATTCATAGATTGCAATCTCTGTCTCTTTCATTCTTTCGTGAGTTTTTCTCATCTGATTCAATGCAGATTTTCGATGAAATTCAACAAACTCTTTTACTTGCTTCAGATTCTGATCAAACAAAAGACTTCTTTCTTTCAACATCTTCATTGAATTTCAGCTTCAAAGATCTATTAACGCGTTCGAAGTTGAACATACTTCTCGAATTTTCATGATGACAGAATGACAAAATGATACTCTCTCTTGTTTATCATTTTCTAGTTCAGAAGAGATCGCGTCGATGAGTCTTTGATCTCATAGTGCAATGATCACTTCATTCTTAGTTTCACATTTTGCAATTTTCATGTTGACTTCATCTTTGAAGATCGCTGTGTGATAGATGAGCATTGCAATGCGTTGTTTGTCAGATTTATCTCTATTATCATGTGATAAATGTGACATTCAGAAATAAACATTGTTTGCGAAGCAAGACTGATTCACTCATTTCAAATCTGATCTTCGCGAATCATTCTCATTGTCAGGACCGTGCCTAGATGATACAACCAATGGAGGTCAGGGTTGATAGTGCTTGATCTTTAGAGGTAGCTATAACTGAATATTAAGAATACAGAAGAAGGTTGGTACAAAAGCTTCTATTTATGTAATGTTCAGAGGCTGCGCTAGGCCCGAAAGGGATGTGTTTGTGACACGGGAAGGATGTGATGTAGGTGAACAAGGTGTTGGTGAAAGAAAAGGGTGTTGGGGAAGGAAAAGGGTGTTGGGCCATATCTGGGCCAAACCTGGCTAGCTCGCTGGTTAGCCCTAATCATTACGCAGGGAACTCGCTAGCGTTCACTGCGAATTGATTAGGGCTTCAGCCTTGTACAGCCTTGGTACGCTCGTAACACTCATTGAACATCTCGAGTACTACACAGTGAGTATACTCATTCGTTGCTAGATTTCGCTTAATCACTTCTTTTCATTATTTTTTCATGCAAAGATGTAAATCAAGAATGAATTCATCATCTTTATCAATTGACTCATCTGCAAACATTGCTGTGCTCTGAATTCAACTTTGTTCTCTATCACTAGACTGATCATCAAGTCGAGTTTTGAGTTGACATTTTGAACTCGAATCGAGATTGAGTTGAATTGCTCACATTTTCAACTTGACTTGAGTTGAGTTGCTCATATTTTCAACTTGACGTGACTCGATTCGTCAAGAACTCGAGCTTGATGTCAAGAGAGTTAAATATAGAAAATTTTCCGGTTTTTGACTTTTGCATTACCTTTTTGCATTATCTTTTAATAGAGAGTCATGAAGAGAAACATGAAGATCATTTGATAGAGAGTCATAAAGAGAAACATGAAGATCATTTGATAGAAAGTCATAAAGAGAAACATGAAGATCGTTTGATAGAGAGTCATAACAAGAAACATAAAGAGAAACATGAAGAGAAACATGAAGAGAAACATGAAGAGAAACATGAAGAGAAACATGAAGAAAAACATGACGAGAAACATGACGAGAAACATGGCGAGAAACATAGCGAGAAACATGAAGAAAAACATGAAGAGAAACATAGCAAGAAACATGAAGAGAAACATGAAGGGAAAACATAAAGGTCGTTTGACTTTGATAGAAAGTCATGACGAGAAAACATGATAGAAAGTCATGAAGAAGATCATGAAGACTGTTCAATCAAACTATTTACATCTATAGACTGATCGTCGAGTCGAGTTTTCATATCTACTTTCTGACTCGCTCGAGTACTCGATATCAATGTCGTGACTCGACTCGAATACTTGATATCAATCTCATGACTCGACTCGATATTGATCTCGAGCCGAGTCAGAATTTGAGTTTTCAACTCGACTCGTCAAGCAATCGAAAATGATATCAAATATCAAGATTTACTATTTTTGAATCTATTACGTCATTATACTTAAAAGATCTACGTGCAACAAAGAAAACTATTTCTCGTTTCTTCATTATCATCTTCTTGTTGTTTGCATTATCTTGTTGCATTATCAATAAAATACATTACAAGATGTTTGATTCTGATAAGATATACAAATTATCAAGATCTTCGATCGAGAAAGAATCTAATTTCTCGATCATTCATTCATCTACTTTCAGTAATCTTCATTCTAATGACTTCGCAAGTCAAGATTCACGAAACATTAATCAGATTTTCGTCGAAAAGAAACGAACTCTTCAAGAAGCGATGAATAGAATTCATCGCAATACTTCTCTTCTAATATTAAGAGAGAATAATCAGTACGTTGAGTGAAGTTCTGATATCAATGCTCAATTTCAACAATGATGACTACAGATGTTTGTTGACGAAAGTGTCATCAACAAGACTCAAAGAAAGATAGGTAATTCACTTTGAGCTAAGAAGATTGAAGTAAATAAACAATTCAACATCTGAAATCAGTTTATTCAAATGATCTCGACATTGAAAGAATATTCTAAGATTTCATGCAAGAATTGTTTTAAAATTCTAGATCATTCTACAGCTATTGATGAATCTAGTACAATCAATATAATTAAGCATCTTAAGACAAATGCTTGCATGAAACGAAAACAACTCAACTCTCTTTCACAGCTTGAGATAGATTTCAGTCGTGTAAGTTCAATATGATAATGCAAATAGATAATGCAAAGTTAACATATTTATAGAAGAAAAGTCATATTGACTTATCATCTCAATTCAATCAACAGAATTGAGAAAAGATATTATGTCAGATCTTCGTTGCACTGAATTTGTCTTTTCGAATCATCGAAAACGAGCATTTTCAACAGTTACTACAAATGCTTCGTTCAGAGATTACTCTCGTGCATTGCACTAAATTGTCAAACATGATTTTCTCGAAATATGATGAGATTCATGCAAAGATAAAGCAAGATTTAAAGTCTATTAGCGGTAAGAAATAGCGATTTCGTTTGATCAAAGCATTGAGCTTTCTGTAGTCTACACAGAAACGCAAGCTATCATCTTTCTTTTCGACGAATAGTATGAGCGAAGCGTATGAAGCTGAGCTAGAAGATATAAAGTCTTTATTCAGATGCTCAATCAGGTAATTCTTCATCTTTTGAAGCTTGTAATCAGACATATGATAGAGACGACTTCGAGAAGATGTTTCCTCGTTGATCAACTCAATTTTATGATCGTAGAAGCGATGAGAGAATAGTTGATCAGTCATCGCTCGGTCAAACACGTCTAGATAGTCATGATATTTCGAAGAAAGCTTAGCTTTGACTTCTTTCAAGATCTCTTCGTGTGAAAGCTCTTGTAGATTTACATCTTCGAGTTTATTTCTAGCTGTTTTTAGAAGTCGATCGATTTTCGTAATGATGATCGCGAAAGTAGTCACATTCGATCGTTTGACTAGTGATTTATATGCTGCAGTCTCTATCATTGCTATGTTTATTGAATCGAAAGACGAAGCGAAGTTGACTGAATTAAATGATTTCACGATTTTACTGAATGAAGATGACTTCTCGCTGAGTCAAGTGACGACAGAAGAGATAGATCTCTTTAGTATTTGAGTAGAAATCGAACTCTTCTATTCTATCGCGATTTTCTTGCTCGAAAGAACAGTCGAATGAGCTTTGATAGAAGCTTTGATATGAGCTTCGAAACTAGAAAATTGAAGATGATCGTCTTTCATATCAATAGTCATCTCGATCTTGTTCATTCATGTTTTTTCAAGAATCATCTGATGTTGATCTAATCGAGTGATCAGCATAGAAGCGAAACGTTTCATATGATCTTGAACAGTTAGATTCGAATAAATCGCATGAGTAATGAGCTTTTTTGCATAATGATCATCGAATTCCCTTATTGATTTGAGCTTGATTAAAGATAAAGATTCGATTTGCAAACGATCACAAACATTCTGCGCGATTAATTCATCAATGAATGAATAGTCAGCTGCTTCAGTGTCAATCAATGACTTTAATGAGTAACTAATTTCATTGCTAGATAGTACACATTCAGTAGTCAAAGATTTCGAAGCAAAGAAATCATTTGAGCTGCTCATTGTTGAAGAAATTAACACATCTTTCATCGCGTCTTTGATGAAAGTCACTAGTTTTTTGCCTCATTCTTTGATTTCTCTGTAAATAATTTCTTCTCTTCTTTCGACATGATGATCTCATTGAGGCGAGAAGTGAATGCATGAGATGCTGAAGTACTAGTCTTTAGCTGAGAGCAGTTCTTTGAAAGATGACTCGATACTTTGCAGTTGAAGCAGATGATTGACATTCTTGATCGTTCAGATTCGAGAATGGAAAAAGTAGTGAGTCGAACATAGCTAGTAGTCGAGACTGAAGCTGATGTCGACGAAGGAACAAAACGTTTTTTCGAAGCTGCTATCGATTTGACTGTTCATTGCTCATCACGTAGCTGATAATTGACTTGTTGTTTGTTATTCACATCTTGAAGAAAGATCTTGAGCTTATCAAGCGAGCTAAAC
>JAABUY010002981.1_pt1 | contig 19245 bp, 16 predicted proteins | sample 5560271 | NCBI WGS metagenome assembly JAABUY01 (sample SAMN10711886, study PRJNA513374) | rock metagenome | isolation source: Antarctica rocks | place: Antarctica: Victoria Land, University Valley
CTACGCTAGCGCAGCGCCCGCTACAATATATAGAATCTCGCATAGGCCCATAATGGGTGTTGAATCGAGTAAGAATCAAAAAAAAAAAAAAAAAAAAAATTTCATTTCTTTGCAAATTTGCTTTTTGACGAAGCTTATGATGATTGCTTTCATGTTGTTGATAATTAATACTTCTTGAGCAGTAATTTTGATCAATTGATCAGCTTTTTCATTTTCAATAATGCTTTTGCAACTTAATATTCACTGTATGCAAATTTGACACTGTTTCTGACGTAAATTGATTGAATTTTGTCGTATGTCATCAAATAATCTCACATTGACGTTGCTTTTTGCATTTAGTCTTTGCAAAGTCATTTGACTGTTCATGTACACTCAAATTTCGCTGTTTTTGAGTGCTTTTTCGCTGCACATTACGATTGCATCGTTAATAATCTATCAAAAATATGTTGCATATGTTGCATGCAACATATATAAGACACGACTTTTATGCTGATTTTTTCCTTAGATTTGAAAGATCACTCAAAGAGTTTTTCTCGCAGCAGATTCACAGTTCAAGATGAGTAAAATCTTTCACTGCTCAAATTTCAACAGTTTACTTCTTAAGCATGAGTTGAAGATGTTTCGTCAACGATATGCATATGTATCACAGTCGATTTCTTCTTTAATCACATTGACATGCGCTACTGTTCTCTCAAGCTATACAAATGATGTCTTTGACTAGAGTTTAATTCTATCATCAAGACATTTAAAAGTCAGAGTTCAGTGAAGAAATGAGATTCTCAAGCTATTGAGCATTATTTTCGTTTGAATGAATATATATTATATGTGTTTGAGCAAACTCGATGATCTTTGATGATCTTCAGAGTCAAAATTTGTCTTGAAAGTCGCTCTGAAATGTCAAGCACTCTCTTTATCTAAGTGACTGAGTCTATGAAGTGAGTGAGTGAGACAAAAGCGCGTTTCTGACTGAATTCTAAGAGATGAAGAAACAGAAAGAGATGATGAAAAAAACAGAAGAGAAAACGATCTATTTATTCTCTTTTTCCTGCTTAATCTTCTTGTTCTCTAGTGATCAACATTGATTGAGTCAAGTCGACTAGTCATCTTCGCTTGTCAATAGTTTTCAGTCAAGCTGAATCTTTTATCGAGCATCATCTTCGTTTGAATGAATATATATTATATGTATTTGAGCAAACTTAATAACTTCTGATGATCTTCAGAATCAAAATTTGTCTCGAAAGTCGCTCTGAAATGTCAAGCACTCTCAAATCTCAGAAACGTCAATGCAAAGTATTGAGATCAACGAGAACTGACTTTAGTTGACTGATTGAAAGTGACTATCTTTGATGTCTTTTAAAGACATTTAGTATGTAGCTTGAGTGAGCTTCAATATATAAATAATAGCTGTTGAATTTTCATCTTTCTAGCAGCTGAATTTCTTTCTTTGAAAGCTTTGTTCAACAAGCTGAAATGACAGCATCTTGACGAAAGAAGTGACTTGAGTAGCAATCTTTTATGCTCAGTGTGATTAACGTTTTACGCAGAATCTCGATGACTTGAGTTCATATGTATGAATATTTTGAATTGAACAGAGACATCAGCAGAAATGCAGAAAATCTTGAAAACAGATTAATAAGTGAGATTTTAACGCACGCTTCGTCGTTGACAACAGTAATGATCAATGTCATCTTGCATCTGAAAAAGTCGATCTTGAAGCTCAATAGAATGAGTTGCAAAGAATCATTCTGAAAGATAATTGAACTTCTAGTTAAATGTCACTGTTTGAAGTCAGATGTTTTATTCAATTGACTTCATGTAAACTCGCTTATACGTAGAAATTCAGCAAACGTCAAACAAAATGATGCATGTCATGTTGCTTCTTCAATGATAGATTGATCAAATTGACGTAGTAACAGTAGCAGCAGATCTCATGTTATAGATTTTCGCTTACGAGTCTGATCATTCTCTTGAAGTCTTTGAATTTCAACTATGACTTGCTGTAATGTAGAGTGATGAAATGCTTCGATCTCAATATCAGAGTACTCAATGTCAATGTGATGTGATCATAAATCAGTAAAATATGACTTAATGATATTGATCTTGATCATCTTGTCATCTAGACTCGCTGATCAGCTGATCAGATTTGAAATTGAAGCTGAGTATTTGATTCTGATGATCATGAAGCAAAACATGAAGTAGTTTCTTTTTGCTGTATCATAGATATCTTTGATGAACGTTGCTAGATCTCATCAGAGATATTTGACTGCTGAGCGATTAAGAAAGATCTCGCTGTATCAAGAACTTGATGACTCGCGTTGATTAATTGAAATGTAGCTAACTGAGAAAATTCGTTAGCAATAGTACTGAACTTCGCTCAAGAAAGCAAATTGACTAGACGATTTTCAATGATTGAAATTCACTGAGCATGTATGCAGATATCGTGCGCGATCATCAGCAAAACTATTCATCGCAACGACAGCATTGTCTCTTCGCGCATGAAAATCTTGTTTATGTCAATAACAATGATCGTGTTATCATCATATATAGTGAGATTGCACTTCGTAAAAAGAGAAAGTCATGCTGTCAAAGCATGAAGAATTTCAGTCATTTTCTTGACATTGATATGCTTGCTACTCAAACGTGTGTTAAATCATTTGAAAAATGCTTGACTAACAGCTGATGATAAATCAAAATGATGTAGATAGTAATCTCTCATGTTATATAAATCTGAAGCATTGATTCAAAGATATAAAGAATGTCTGAATTCATGCTTGCGAAGCAGACATACATCATTTCACTTTGAAAGAAACGTCTTTCATCATAGTAAATCTTGTCACATCAAGTAATGAATGCTTTGCTTGCGTGATTTAATGATGATTAAGTCGTTGAACAGTCATTTAAGAAAGACTCTTTCAGAAATCACGACTTTTGTCATAAAAGACAAAAAGTCTAGTAATGCTTGTAGTTTCTCGTACAATAATGAGCTCTTTGTCAATGTGCTGTTGACGAGCTGAATTATCTTCTGATGCTTATCAGATGATAGATGAATCATCATATTGATTAAATTGAGTTCAATGCTCAAAAACGTGCACGTGATGTCAGTAAGATTCTTTTTAAGATTAACGTTAAACTTTAACTGAGTGCACAGATCATTGAATTCACTCTCGTATCTACAAGCTTCGATCATGTTCACTTGTATGATTAGAAAGTCATTCAGATAATGTATAATTGAGTCTTATTGCAGAGTGACTATGAGCATTCAGCAAAGATCTTTGACGAAAAGATCAAACAGATATGATGACGTGCGTAGATCAAATGAAAGAAAGCGATTTATTCAGTATTTTTCTTCTCATTGAAAGTCACCTTGAGATGTCAAGCACTTTCTTTATCTAAGCGACTGAGTCTATGAAGTGAGTGAGTGAGACAAAAGCGCGTTTCTGACTGAATTCTAAGAAATGAAGAAACAGAAAGAGATGATGGGAAAAACAGAAGAAAAAACGATCTATTTATTTTCTTTTTTCTGCTTAATCTTCTTGTTCTCTAGCGATCAACATTGATCGAGTCAAGTCAACTAGTCATTTTCGCTTGTTGATAATCTTCAGTCAAGCTGAATCTTATTAACAATCATCATCATTGTATATCACATCTTGCAGACATTCACTTCGTTTGTAAAACGTGCAACTCATCTGTTTTGCATTATCTGTAAAGATCTCTCTCATGTAGATTGATCATGTTTTGCAAAAATGTTCATATGTTACATCTTTAATCAGACAGCGTAGTTCAATCATTCTTTATTAACTTGCTTGTATTTCTCTTTTCTTAACGAAGTTTTTTCATTAATGTATCATCTGCATATAAAATGCTCATGTCTGAACATCTGTTAAACGATATTAATGAGATTCACAAGTTTGTTCATGTTGAACTTAATGAGACTCATGAGTTGCTCATGTCGTAGTAACAGACATGCAGTCTTAACGAAATTTATACGTAGTTAACATGAAGATTTAAAAAATGTTCATGATTTGAGTTCTTTCTGCTAATCATCTTCAACAGATCAAACATGAGAATGTTCTGTTTCAATTCTCATCATCACAAACGCAGTGATGAGATACTGAATTGAATGATTTTCATAAGCGATTTTTCTTGTAGTTTTGCGTTTTATTTGACTTTCTCATTTGTGTATAAATTGCTTGTAGCATGCGTATTGAGATTATCAACGTTTGCAAGATCATGAAAACTCTGCATGCAATTAATGCACAGCGCTTTGCAATCAAGCAGCGCATTGATATCATTCAAACTTTTGATAATTTCTAGACTTTACTGTAGCTAAACAATAAATTCGTAGTCAGCATCATGTACAGATGAGTTTCATTGCTGATCTTTAATTTTGATTCATTTTACGAAGCATTAAAGCAATTTTGATTCATTGCTCAACTCATGTATTTGAAATCTAAAATGTAAATATTTTATTTCTTTAATGATCTTGTTTTTGTAATCATTGTATTTCAGATAATCGTTTCATGTCTTTAAAGTACTTTGCATTTTTCATATGATTCATAGTCATCATGATTTCATCAAGCAGTTCTGATTTCAAAAGTCTTATGCTCAATTTAATGATTTTGCTCAAGAAGTAGATTTCTTGATGACTTCTTGTAATATATGAGTGATCTTAACTACTCTGTCATTTATTGCTGTCTTGTCATTCAAAGAATGATCAATGAAAAAATGTATTCTTAAATAAGCATTTAATGCTTTGATGTTCATTTTCTTTCATAGTCAACGAGTTGTAAGCTGCATGAAGAATGTGCATAAACATAACTTCATGACAATCAAAAAATGATCAGATTCTTCATGCAGATCAGTTCTCATTTTGCATTTATATATCATGAACTGTATTTTCTTGCTATTAAACGCTAGATTTATTGTTGTGAGCTGATTGTAAGTCTTTCTAGTAATTGTGTTTAACTCAAGCAGTAACTTTAATCTTACATTCGTAATAATATTTAGTAAAGCATCAATCACTGTGTGATGAGTGAAGCATCTTCTGTCTTCTCAATATGAGTAATGCATGTTGAAGTCTTTCACAATCAGTTGTTTGCAATCATTTTTGATTAGTTTGTTCAGACAAGAAATAGTAAATGATTCTTTCATGAAAATGATGAACAGTGAGCATGAGTTATAAATGTTTATGACTTGTAGCATCAGCATTTCATCATCTGAGCTGCTAGTTAACAGCTTGATTAAGCAGATGTTCAATTCAATAGTTTTCACTGTTCATTGATTGAGTTTTAAATGTTTATTGACGTAAATGCATGTTCTTGTCTAAACTGATGAATTTTCTACTAAATGAAAAAAGCTGTGAGTTGAGTTAAACATCTATGAAACATTAATGTTATAACTTTGTTTCTGAATGATTATTATGTTGAATTTGCAAATTTCTCTGTTTATCAAGAATGATTTCTGAATTTTTAGTAACTTTCTGATGTTGTACTGTAGAATTTGCAGAAAGAGTTATTTTGTCATAAAGATATTTGTAGCTGTTGATGACTCTGCGCTGAAATGACTTTTTGTATGCTTTCAATCACTGAGAATTTTTCACATTTTTTGATTTGATATTTCTGTATCTGTTCAGACGTCATGTTTTCTGAGTCACTAATCACGCATGAAGAATGATCAACTCATCTTTTCTTGACTTTCATCACTTGTCATGTTGACTCATTGATGTCTCGATTGCTTGTCATCATCAAGATGTTCATTGAACTCGATGAATTCATTGAACTCAAGAAGTTCATTGAATCTAAGAAGTTTAAAGAGAAAGAAAAGAATGAATGATTGTATTTTAATGCTTCAGAATATCTGATTGATCTGTTTTAAAAGATTTCTTCTGATTGCTTTATCTGTAGTTTTCACTTAAGACATGAGCATTTTCAGAGTTCATGATTATCATTGCAGTTCGCGCATCGTCTTTTATTCATCAATACAACGCATCTTTTGATGTGATGTTTATCTGTACATTTGAAGCAACATTCTTCATTTTTGCAAGATTTAATCACATGATCAAAATTGAAGCACTTGTAGCACTGTGTGATATGACAATTCTTTTCAAACAATTTGCATGAGTATTCTTGATATGAGTTTAGCATGCTCATGTTCAATAATTAATTCATCATTGTTTTGATTGCAATCTTTATGATGAGTGATGAGTGAATCTTCTCACTTTCAACTATCTTCTTAAGTCAAGCTATTCTCAGCATCTTTAAATCTTCATGAAGTCTTGCATTGTCTTTCATCAATCTTTTGATGATTGTCTTTTGATTACTTGTGTTTAATGTGATGTGTACATCATGTATCAGTATCGCGAAGCTTCAATGCATTACATGCGCTGAGTTTGCAATTTTCTTCACTCATTTTTGAAACTTTTTCAGAGCTGCTTGAGCTTTTGAGCTTACTGCATGCAATGCAATGTCTTCGCTTTCGAGCTTGTGAATCAACATTATTAAATCTTGTTGCATCATCAACATGTTTTCGATTTTTTAAAAGATTCGATCAACTGACTTCTTTTATATCTTTTTCATCTTTTTTCTTTTCATTATTTTCACTAAAACTTCATGTTTCTTGCAAAGTAATGATAAATCATCTTTGAATCATTACTTTCTTGTCATTGTTTTTTCTTTTGCTACATTTAAACTGATCACGTCAAGTCAAGTACTTAAGTTCAAGTCAAGTACTTGACTTGAAAAATGTTGAGTTGAATTAAAATTCTTTTGAAAAAGTGTTAAGTTGAGTTGAGAAGTTGAACTCAACAACTCAAGTCAAGTTGAGAAGCTTGACTTGACAACTTGACTCGAAAACTCAATTTAACTCAACAAGATATTAAATAAATGTAAATAGTTTGATTGAACAGTTTACATAATTTTTCTTCATGACTTTCTATCATGTTTTTCTGTCATGACTTTCTATCAAAGTCAAACAATCTTCATGTTTTTTTATCATGATCTTTTATCAAACAATCTTCATATTCTTCTTCATGTTTCTCTTCATATTTCTCTTCATGTTTTTCTTTATGACTTTCTATCAAATGATCTTCATGTTTTCTCTTCATGACTTTCTATCAAAAAGATAATGCAAAAAGATAATGCAAAAGTTGAAAAAATTTCTATATTTAACTTTTTTGACATCAAGCTTGAATTCTTGACGAGTCAAGTCAAGTTGACTCAATTCTCAAAGATTACATGCTGAAGCAAAAATCAAAATCAAACTCTCTTTTGCATTCAAAGATTGCACAAGAAACAATGTTTTTTCAAAGAAGTACAGCATTTCTTATCAAATCACTATCTGTTTTATCTTTTCTTGATGTGCAAAACAATAAGTTGAAATCAATCATTACTATTCTGAGCGAAATAACATGACTATTTTGATATCTGAGATATAAAGCAATTGCATCAAGCATTTTCTATCAAAAGAGTAAAATAGACTCTTATAAACTAAATTTATATTATTTTCGTCTGACATAAATCAATAATAAAAGATGATTTATTGCAGATTTTGAAATAGAAATCAAAAGATTTCTACACTAAAATTACTGTTTACATGTGAGAATGCATCTCATCAATTATGAATTATGCATATCTGCAAGACTAGCTTGCAAGATTAAATTAAAGAAATTAATGAGTGAATAAAAGTAATAATTTGACAGAAGATGAAAACTTTGCAAGCTTTTGCTTTCATTTCTTAGCAATTAGTTCTATCATCAATAGAATGCTATCTTATTATTTTCTACTACGCAGTTTCATGTAAAGAGATCTCATCATCTCACAGTTTTAATTGCTTCATTTGCACGAAGCTGCTCAGTAAAAGATGTTAAACGCGCAACGACTCATTAGAAGTTGCATGATCAAAAGAAGTGATAACTTCTCTCACATTGAGAATTCATCATCTCATCAGAACAGATCTGAGAATCATGCATTCAAACATGCAGATGAGAAGTTCAAGTCACAAGAATTTAATGAACAGATAAATCATATTTCTTGACAATCAATAAGCGAAGTATGTAAGCAGTTAAAGAATCTGAAGATGCAAAATGTATTGCTTGTCTTGCAACTTTACATATCAAAACTTAAGCAAAAAATTTGATCAATTTCTGATCATCGACATTAACATAGTGATGATCATTATTGAAGCAATGCACATAAGCATGTTAATTGATCTTGCAAGTCTAAAGAGTAAAGTGTCACGAACTACAACTTCTTGATGTTCTGACTGCAAGATTGCAAAGACTTCATAGTCGCGACATCATTTGATTTCATCATGAAAAAAGAGAAGCTGCAATGATTTGCATCATACTTGTCAGAGAAGTCTTGCAATCAGTGACAAGATCATGTGATGGGCATGCATAATTATGATGAGATATTTAATTGAAAGTACTACATTGAATACTTGCGTGCTAAACTTAGCAATTTTAAAATTCATAACTTTCAAACAGAACATTGATTCAAGATTGCAAAGCAGCGAGTTGATCAAAATGTTGTGAATTTCAAGTAATATTTTATCAGACTGTACACAAATTTGAATTATCATATATTCAATGAGACTTGCATAATGTACTTGCAAATGAAGATTAATGAAATCATCATGAATGAGTTTCTTCACATTTCATACATTTCTATCAATTATGTTGATCTGTTAAAGCATTTTATAAACATTGACTTGCATTTGCAAAACATTGATGCATTGTCGAAGTTACATTTGCAGCAAAGTGAGAATGCAACGTCTCAAAAGAGTTCTTGATTCTTGCATGAAAAGATGAAGTTTATCGCTGCAATGAAGAATTTGAAGTTCTCTGCTTCAAACATGCAGTCTAAAGATGATGTGACACTCAAGTTCAGTGAGTTCAAGCAAGATGTTACTTCATTCAATCTTACATGCTGATTATGCAAGAAGATGAGACACAAGATTAATAATTTAATGTGTTTCAATTACACATTCAGACAAGAGACTTGCAATCATGATGAAGAAATGAAAAAAGAGAAAGTCTGATGTTCATCATTGAATTATTAAATATAACTATGAAAAGATGATTATCACATGCATTGATGATATTAGTATTGATAAATGCTTCTGAAAGAATGCATGAAGTTCACTGTCTTATTGACTCTGAAATCGAGCGAAATTTTATATTGCAATCGTGAGTAAAAGAGCATAAATTATCAAAGAATCATGCAACTCTGAAACAGATTCAGACGATTGATGATTGTTGAATTCTTTGCTATGATATGCATCAGATCAATATCAAGTTGATTAATCACAAGAAAGTTCACAAGAGCTGAAACATTGAGTTTCATGCTGTAAACATGCAAGAATATGATATGATTCTTGATTATTCATGATTAAATGAGATTGACTTGAATATTCGCTGATGTAAGCATCATTGATCATATCAAGAAAACAGCACTCAACGTGCAAAGCAAATATGAGTTAATCTGTGCAAGACATTGAAATTTGTCGAGCTAATAATGCTTGCAGCTAAAAGAAGAAAAGAGACTTATGTAGCTTTGCTTTATCAACTGCTATCTACAAATGACTTATTGCAGAATGAAAATCATCAGACTGCAAAATGCAATGCGCTTCAAGCGAAAGAATCAAAGATATTCTTTGCTATTCAAGATTTCAAGAAAGTGTTTTCTAAAATTCTTTCTGATAGTTTGAACACGCATGATCAGATGAAACATTTTATTGATCTGATGAAGAGCAAAATGTCTTGCATCAAGTCAATTTATAAAATGACATGAGATGAGCTTGCTGTGATATGAAACTATTTAAACAGCATGCTAAAGAAGAAATGAATTCATTCATCAAGTAGTTCTGCAAAAGTATCTGTGTTGTTTGTAAAGAAGTTGAACAAAAGTCTTCGTTTATGCATGAACTATCATGATTTCAATGAAATAACAGTAAAGAACAATTACTCATTGTCTTTACTGTTTGAGACGCTGAATTGCTTTGCTCATGCAAGACACTTTATCAAAATTAATATTTACAACGTTTATCATTGCATTTAAATTTGCAAGAGCGATGAATGAAAAACGACTTTTCATACATGCTATGATCAGTTTGAGTATCAGATGATGCTCTTTGAACTGATAAATGCTTCTGCAATCTTTCAATTCTATGTAAATCACACGCTTAAATTATTTATAAATATTTGCTGCGTGATATATTTGAATGACATCTTAATATACTTTGAGACGAAAGAGCAGCATTGAGAGCATGTGTGTAAGATTCTTCACGTGCTACTGAAATATTGACTGTATATCAAGCTGTTGAAATGCACTTTCAATCGTAGCGAAGTTATCTTTCTGAGATTCATGATAAAACAAAGAAATATTCAGATGAAACAGTTTCATATCAACGTAATCATTAACTGATCTGAGCTTAAGTCTGCAAAGAACATTTTCATATTCTTAAGATTTACAAGATTTTATCAACAATTTATAAAAGAATTCTTTCAAATCATCATGCTTTTAACAAATTTAATCAAGAATGCAAAGAAGAGAGTGATGTGTTTGCTTTTTGCAATGATGTTGAAAGTAAGAAAAACTTTTGAAAGATTGAAAGCAGTCTTTGTCAATGTTTTCATTTTGAAACACTACGATTGAAATGCAAATCTTTGTATGAAGATTGATGCATTCAATCGCGAAGTCGAAGATGTACTTAGTTAGAAGAGTAAGACTGATCAATGACATTTCATTGTATACTATAATTATAAGTTCAAAGAAGTTGAAGTACGATGAAACATGCATGACAAAGAGCAATATGCTATAGTTCTTGATTTTAAAAACTGATGACACTATCTTCAAAGTAGCAAGTAATTCATATGTGTGATAATAGATCATAATAATCTTTGTTACTTTATGATAATGAAGAAGCTCAATGCATAACAAATGCATTGAACTGAGAAATTAGCTGCGTTTGACTTTCATATAGAATATCACAGAGACAAATTAAATTCTGCGAATGCATCATCAAGAAGACTCGACATCATGAAATTGAATGATAGCAAGAATAATAATGATTATTTTCTATTTACTTTGTGAAACAAACTTCGTAATTAAAAATGTCAATCTGAGCTGCTAGAAAATGAAGAAGTTTCAACAGCAATCAAACTCGCAGCATTGATGATGCAACTGAATGACATAGTTATTGCAGATACTTAAGTTATATGTTTGAATGAGAAAGTACTTGTTAAATCTTGCAGAATTTTAAACACTGTATCATTTTAACTTCTGATTCATCAAATTATAAAGTTGAAAAGATTTTATTTGAAGATGAGTGAATTAATGATTATGTGATTACTGAAGTTACAACAAAGAAACATCTTTGTTGTGAATGAGAAGTGATGTCAACGATTTGCATCTAGAAAAAATGAGCTTTTGAAATGAAGTATAAAAGATGATGAACTGCTACGTCGTGATCTTGCAGTTTATGTATTCAATGACTCTGCTACAAGAAATGAGATTCTGCGTATGAATCATGATGATTTCAAGACAGATCATTTTGCATGCGCTCGTATCAAGACTGCGATAAGAAGAAAATATTATTGATTGAAAATGCTCAAAAAAATGATGAAATATGTTTACATTTGTTTAGACTGTCAGTGAATGCAAATGCATCATCATAAACTCTATGAGAAGCTGACATCTATATCTTCAGAGAGCGTAGATTCATTTTACATGATGATCATGAATTTCATAATAAACATGTTTTTTGCAAAGAATTCATACATTGAAAAAACAAGCGATGCTATATTAATAATGATAAATAAGTTGATCAAGCACGTAATTTATATTTTAACGATCAAAGATTTGAACATTGAAAGACTTGCAAATCTGCTATGATGAGAATTCATATCTCAGCATGAAATGATGCGAAGCATTATATTGAATCAAGACTCACTGTTTATCAATCATTTTCAAATCACTTTATGTTGACATCTTGAAGCGAAGCGAAAGTTAAGCACTGCGTTTCATTCGCAAATCGATGATCAAACAGAAAGACAGAATCAAATGCTTGAGCATTATTTGTGAGTGTATTTCAATTACAAGATGAATAACTGATCAGAACTTTTGTCAATGATGATGTTTGTATATAATAACAACGTACACGCTAGTATTGAAAAAACTTTACATGAACTTCTAAAGAAATACATTGCGAGCTTTGCAGAAACATCTGAAAACAAAACTTTAAAGAAGAAGACATTCTTGACTATGAAGTGAGCAAAATAACTATAAAGTATCAGAAAATATTTAATGAAACTATGAAAATGAGTAGCAGAGCAGCAAGCAAAGTATTATAATGCTCATCATAAAGCTGCAAGTTTTCAAATGAAAGACAAAGTGCTTTTGCAAAGTATAAACATTCATACACTTTGATCAAAGAAGAAGATTGATCACAGACAACTGAAATCATTCAGAATATTGAAGAAGATCAACATGCAAGCGTATAAACTTAAATTATTTGAAAGATATAATGCAATTCACTTGATCTTTCATGTCTCTTTATTAAAATTCTGACACTTGCGTGATGAGAATTCAAAGTTGCAGATTATTCTCATAAAAGAGAAAGAGAAATAAAAGATAAAGAAGATACTTGATCAGCGAATCAAGAAAGAAAAGATTGAATATTTAGTTCAATGAGTTGATTCATTTCTCTACAAAAACTTCTGAGAATCAATGAAAAATCTTAGCAATGCAAAGAAAATCATTAAGAACTACAAGACAGAAAGACAAGTACATCAGTTGACTGCAAAGAAGTCAAAGAGAAAAAAGAAAGACAAATCATGTAAGAATCATGATTGAAAGAATATTAAAAGCGCAAAGACATAAGTTTAAGAAATTAATATTAAATTACAATTATAAAATCTTATATAATATATGTTTTCTAAAAAAGAAGATGATGAACATCATGAAAGAACGAAGAAAAGAAGCAATCAATGATCGCAAGCAAGAACGTTGAAGTGAAGAAGAAAGTTATTTATTCATCAGCGAATCTCATCATGCATTGCTTGCTTCAGTTGATACTTACAAGATGAAGATGAAGCGATGTGATGATGATAAAAAGTGATGAGAACGAAAGAAATGAAAATCTTTACTCAACTGTTAAATACAATCTCACATGCTGAGAGAGAAAACTACTCGCTCTTTCATTGTCAAAGATGAAGAATGAGATAATTTCAAACGTGAGTGATGAGATGTTGAGTCATCATTCGCGCAGCATGATACATTGTCAGCTGAAGAAAGCGCGAGACTAAATTCATCATGTAATCGTGCTTTTCTTCAAAGCAATGCTCACATTTGCGAGCACACTTGATGAGAACATGACATGTGTGAATCATCACTACGTTCAGATGATGAATGCAATGACAGCATCAAATCTTTTGATCATAATGATTTAACATACATCAGCATTTATTGAACATGCAAAGATAGATATGTCTATCAAAGATCATGAATTTAATCATTAACATAACAGATGTAAAGAAAGTAGAAGAAGCAGATGCAACAGATGTTGCAGCGATGATGATGCAAAGAAGAATGTACATATCAAGAAAATGAGCAAACTTTACAAGCATGTTAGCATGATTTCAATGAGTGTAAATGCTACTACTTATCATGATAGTGATAATAATGATGATGATGTTGATATTGCTATGTCATTCATGTTAGTTCATGAACTGACTTGCATCATAACAACGTCGCAACGAAAGAAACTCATATCATGAATTGCGAGTTATACAAGATATGCATAGCAGATTTCATGCTTTGTCAGTTTGAAAGAACAGTATTCACGAAAGAGTATGCTGAGATGAAACAAGAAGAAAAGAAAGAAAGAAAGAAAGAAAGAAAGTAAAGCTGAAAAATTGATATCAACAATCTTGCACTAGCTCTGTTTATGCTTGTTAACATGATTAACTCACGACATTTCTATACAGATGCTAAAGCACTGAAGAAGTCATGATTATGCTATCAATTACAAGAAGACAATATGATGTTATAAAGATTCAGAAATCAAGTCTTTAAGAGAGAATGCAATTGTGAAAACGCATCTTATTGACTATGAATGATGCACGTTTGCAAGACTAGCTTGCAAGATTAAATCAAAGAAATTAACGAGTGAATAGAAATAATGACTTGACAAAAGATGAAAACTTTGCAAGCTTTCACTTTTGTTTCTTAGCAATTAATTCTATCATCAATAGAATGTTATCTTATTATCTTCTACTACGCAGTTTCATGTAAAGAGATCTCATCATCTTACACTACGTGAAATGCTTTAAGTAAGAGATTAAAGAAATATTTAAGTGAGATCAAGTGAATTTTTAGAAGTTAGAAGTTTGAAACGAGAAAAAATCTTTATGAAAAGAAATATAAAGAATCACTTTATGCGCTCGTTCTTATCTCGTTTCACGAATAATAATGTGAAACTCAGCAGAAGCAATAGCTCAGAGTCAGAATTCAAAACATCAACGATAGAAATTAAAAAATCAATGTTAGAAATAAAAATAGATTTATGAGATGAACTTAGCATTAGTTCATCAACAAGTAAACAACTGCAGAACGACATTGTCGATTTATTTTGCAATCAACAAAAATTGCTCACATCAGCAAATAGAAAAACACAATACATGTTTAGTTCACTTGATGCATTGATGCTAAATTCACATGCAAATGTGCATAATGACAAGAATACAATCAATTTGCGAAATGCAAATTCGCAGCAAAAAGAGCAAACATGAGTGATTGAGAAATTCAAAGAAATGAAAAAGCGAAAAGCAATGAAAAGTTTGCAAAAAGAAGCTAGAATCAAAGTTAGTATGAGCAAGTGCTATGATGTCATCTTTAAAGAGATGCAGATAAAGAGACTGCGCGAAAGAATTGAATTTGCAGTCAATCAGCTAAGACAAGCAATATCAGAACAGAAAAAGACTATAAATCATAACTTAATCTACATTCAAAGAGCATGTGATGAAAGCATAGAAAACTCGATTCAGAAGCAAATTGATTGACTTCAAAGTCAAACAAACAACAAACTGAAGATCATTCTACAATTGATTCAACAAAATGCTGAAAACATTAAAAAGAGAATCAATGCAAAGCAAATGACAGAGAATTCGCAAATTTTGCAGAAGATGCAGAGTTTGCAAATGACGCAAGTCATGCAAAATTCGCAAAAATCAACGCAGAAGCTCACATATGTGCAAAAAGCAGCTCAAGTCACAAGCGTAAATGCAAATGCAAATACAAATGCAAATACAAATGCAAATGTGAATGCAAATGCAGATGAATGAAATCTGATTATCAAGAAATTCTCGTCAAAATCACAAGAAATATCGTATCACGAAAGAAGATTCATTGTCAATCTCAAAAATGAGAACTGAACTTTAAAGATGATGAAAATGCGAAATTTGATGAATAATGCATCGAAAAAGACGAAAATCGATCTAATAGTCATCACGATAGTCAAAATGCAAAAGAAAAACAACATTGTTCTGATGATCTTGAAAAAATACATTGCAGACATCTTACTAGCGCAAAGAGTAATATGAGAGCATGTTTTTGATGTTAAAAGCATTAAGAAAGATGAGAAATGACACAAAATAATCATACACAGTCTGAAAATAGAAATCTTCAACATGAAAACTGAAATGAAAAATCTAAAAACCGAATTAAAGTTCTTCAATCTTGAATTGAAACTAATAATCAATTTTTTATGATTATCTAAAAGCGAAAATCAATCACGAAATAAATACACATCGACGATTTTAACTTTCAAAATTGAGACAGAAGCACAAAGATATTTGAAAAAACAACTTTTAGCTGCGAAATCAACATATCAAACAGTTGAATATAGAAATTATCGATCAAATAATCAATGTCAAAAATGTCAAATCTTTGAACATTTACAAAACAAATGTAACAGATCATCAAGATGCTTGTACTGCGAGCGAAATCATCAGATCTGAAAGCATAAATGTTAACTATCTACATGCAAAGACAAGCAATCATGCAATCACATGATTTCTAATTGCTGCAACTGTCAAAATGCGCACTTCGCAAATAGCGTAATGTGCAAAACATATCAGGCAGCTCAGTCTATTAGCTCACAAAAAGATCATCTAGTCACGAAATTGTAATGAGTATTGCAGTCGAAATGTCACAAAACAACGCAAATGACGAAAGCTTTGCAAACACGTCGAATATTCGAATTCTACAGCACAATTGCGCAAGATCAATGCAAATTATGCACGCATGCATGAAATTTGCGAAAAACAAGACAGATATTGTTATACTACAAGAATTATGAATGAAAGACGAAAATATAACAATTTCGCATTCGTCATTTATCTGCATCAAATCAAATGTTCAGAATACTCATGTCAGAGTACTGATATTTGTTGCGAAAAACGCAAAGAAATTTACATGCACATCAAGATCAGACATAGTCAATAGCGAACAATAAAATTCAGAGAGAAATTTTATTGTTCAATATTTACAACGAAAAGTCACAAAACGCAGATGACGAGCAATTATACATGATTGAGCGAGAATTAGCAAAAGTTATGCTAAATTCTGAGCAAAAAGTGATTATCGTCGAAGACTTTAATGCACATCATAGCTGATGAAACGCAAAAATTTCAAACTTTATTAGAACGAAAGCGTTAATAAATTAAGTAAATTTACATAAATGCAATTTGATTAACACTTCTGATATAGATACATATCACAGCTATTCAGATCAGTCAAGCTCGATACTTGATTTAGCATTTGCATCACGTAATCATATCAAGAATTGACATATAGATGAGAACGCAAACACAAAATTCAATCATGAAGTAATTCTATTTACAATAGTTATGAAAAAGATGAAGTTGATCGAAAATTCATTGAACGCGTCATACAATCTGCAAAAAGTCAACTGAAAAGACTTTGATGAACATTTGCAAAAGACGAAAGACAAAATGATTGTCAAGATGCAAAGAATCACAAGCTTAGAAGCAAAAGCCATTTATTTAACTGAATGCATCAAGAATAAAGTGAAATTATTCATATTTAAACAGCAAATATGTGCAAAATTAAAACTCTGATGAAACAATGAGTTCATCGAAATGTGAAAGACGCTGTTGTCAAAAAAGCGAATCTGAAAAAGATGCAAAAATGATGAAGCATGAGCAGAGATAGTGCAAATGCGAAATTCGTATCATGATGCAATAAAGCTGATCAAAAATCAATTCTGAATCAATTTTTTGAACAACGTTGAAGAAAAAGAAGTGTTTCAAACATACAAGTTCACTAAATCATGTTTAATCGAAAAGCTACTTTCAATACAAAACTTGCAAAAAGAATTGAAAATTGAATTCAATGAAAAGTGCAAGACATTTCTGAAAGCAATGTACTCATCATCTTTGAAAATTCAAATCAATGAAGAATTACTATTGAACGAAAGTATACAGTGATCAAGAGTTATCGAAGAGAAAATCAAGCACGCTATTAACTTCTCAGCACTCAGAAAAGCACTCAAATCAGACGATATGTCATTCGCAATCATACAGCGAGCGTACAAAAGCATATTAAAAATATTCAATTTAGTGTACTCAGATTTGATCAAAAACAACTATCATTCAAAGATATGATGCAAAGACACGAGAATTATTCTGAAAAAATCAAACAAGTCGAATTATTCAATTTCGAAGACATACAGAATTATTATGCTGCTAAACTGTTTAGACAAAGTAGCAGAAAAAATAATAGCAGTGTGACTGTCTTACACAGCTGAAATTAACAACAAGCTGCTGAATTTTGATCAAATGAAAGACAGAAAACAAACATCAGTTATAAACGCAGTACTAAATCTAGTACATGATGCGTAAATGACAAAAAGTCGCGAAAATACACTTATCTATTTACTTCTAAATGTCAAAGAAGTTTTTGATCATGTTACGTTGAAACAGCTGATCAAAATATTGATTAAATTGAAAATATTGATCAATTTAATCAATTGAGTAAAATTCTTCTTACAAAACTGAGTTATTGACTTAGCATTTGATGACGAACGTCAGAAATCAAAGAAAATAATCACAGAAATATTGCAAGATTCATTTATTTCGCTCATTCTATTTCTAATTTATATTTAATACTTATTTTCGAAGATTTGCGCAAAGATTAAAAATCTACAATCATTCAGCTACATTGATGAGTTGACAACAAGATTTATCTGTATGAGATGCTGACTACGAATCTTCTGCAAGCTATGCTTGTCAAAAGAGCTGAACAATCTCATCAACATCGACAGAGCAGTAACAATGCTTTACTCACGCGTTGAGCTCATACACAGTTGAAAAGCGAAGCAATAACAACGCGATTGTCGACACGTTGAAGCTTGCACATACACAGAATGACAGCAACGTCTTTGCATACATGCTGCAGCTCATATACAACATATACACATATATTACGAAGACACGACTCAGCTTTTGCGCATATACAGACAGACGTGATGCAGTAAATCGATCGGTTTTTCGCATTTTCAGACCGATTTACACGCAGCGCAATCACACACAAAGCAGTAACAGCGCTTTATTTACACGTTGAGCTCATATATGATATACACACATATACTGCGAAGGCACGATTCAGCTTTTGCACATTTACACGTCTGCATGATGCAGTAAATCGATCGATTTTTTGCTTTATCAAATCGATTTACATGCATTGCAATCATAAACACTGCGAAGACATGACACAGTCTTTGCTCATATACACAGAACGACAGCAACGTCTTTGCGCATGCGCTGCAACTCATATACGTCACACATACATACATTGCGAAGGCATGACTCAGCTTTTGTGCATCTACACGCTTGCGTGATGCAGTAAATCGATCGATTTTTCGCATTATCAGATCGATTTACATGCATCGCAATCACATAAACTGCAAAGACATGACATAATCTTTACTCATATACACAGAATAACAGCAACGTCTTTGCGCACGCGCTGCAACTCATATACATTACACACACATACACTGTGAAGGCACGACTCAGCTTTTGCGCATATACAGACAGACGTGATGCAGTAAATCGATCGATTTTTCGCATTATCAGATCGATTTACATGCATCGCAATCACATAAACTGCAAAGACATGACATAATCTTTACTCATATACACAGAATAACAGCAACGTCTTTGCG
>JAABUY010002986.1_pt1 | contig 19234 bp, 27 predicted proteins | sample 5560271 | NCBI WGS metagenome assembly JAABUY01 (sample SAMN10711886, study PRJNA513374) | rock metagenome | isolation source: Antarctica rocks | place: Antarctica: Victoria Land, University Valley
GTTCCTGGATTTGAGCGTAATGGTGCTGCAGCATTAGCTGATTGAAACAGGAGCACCCCCCTTGCCAGGATCAATGCCTCCTTTTGTCTATAGTGTTCAGGTTGAGCTCAACGTAGGCAACATGAACCACTTACAAAAAGCATTTTGGCTGGTTCAAAACGCTGCTCATGCATCATGCATCCTATGCATTGAGGCTGTGCGCATCGTCATGTGAGCTACACCCTGAATGTGAAGTAAGTCCTAACTGTGGAGTAAGTCCTACATGTGAGGTAGGTCCACACATCTAAACTAACTTGTGCCATATCGCAGACTTGGCGTGATTGCTCGTGCGGGTGAACGCGAATCACATGCAGGGAACACTAGAGGTAGGTCCTAAATGTGAAACAGATCCCAAATGTGAGGTACATGCTAAGAATTCAGCTGATTTGACATGCAGACATGCAGCACAGATGATGATTACCTGGAGGGTGAGCTGGAAGACATTGGCAACCTTGTCCTGCACGCTCCTCAGCAGGGCCCTAGAAAGGGCCTTGAACAGATCCCCCTTGTGCCCCTGGACCCCACCCCCCTTCAGGACCTTCTCAATGCTCATCAGAGCTGCCTCCCTGAGTTGCCATGTCTTGCTGTACAGGGCCCGCACTGTGTACTCCCCCACTGCATCTATTAGTGCCTCTGCATCCTTGGCGTCTGCCAGGGGGAGGGGCTCAGGAGCGGGAAGATCTGGCGGGAAGCCTTCTGGGAGATGCTCTGCAGGTACAAGGGTGCGTTGATTCCACATGTAAATTGGAGGGAAGACACAGTAATTGGAAAGCATTTAGGAAGTCTCAGAAACATTCCAGAAGCAGTCTTTGTTGGGACAGATACAATGCTGGTGGTGATCCAATGGTGAGTGACCTTGTCTGCTAGGCATCTGTCATCGACAATCATTGCACACACACCAGCCAAGCTGCATTACCAGCTTGAGTAGACATAAACGCGACGCTTATCCCCTGCTGGAGTAGACGCAGAGATAATGCTTGTCCCGGACACACAAGTAGACATAGATGCAATACCTGTCCACAAGCCATCTTGCAGAAGCATCATGGCTTGTGGACAGGCAGTGGTGTGGGCATGCAGGTTGTATTACCCCATGACACAGGCAGGCAGGCAGGCCAAGACAGCAGGGACAGAAGGTACCTTTTGGAGGCGCAGGGGGCTGGTCTGGCCTAGCCCTTGGGGCAGCTACAGGCTCAGGCAGGGTAGGGGGATCATCATCATTGCCTGTATAGGAGCCCCTTGCCCTTGCCGGCCTGTCATCATAGGCCTGAGCTGGCGTCCTATCACTATTGGAGTCCTCCCTGTACAACGGTGGTGCTGCAAACACAGCAGTATGTTTCAGCCAATACTTGCACTGCCCAGAAGCCGTGTTGATTGCAGCCTGACAGCTGCTTGTCAATCAACAGCTGCATACTTGTCAGGGCTCTGAGATACAGTCTCTGGATTACTGTGTCTGAGATACAGTCTCTGATTTACAGTCTCTGAATCAGAGTCTCTGAGACACGTGTTTTGAGATACATTCTCTGAGTTACAGTCTCTGAGAAAGGATGTTGAATGTTGGCACTTGATATGCATGTGTCTGCCACCAAGGACATAAAAGTGCTCTGTAATGCAAGAGCTGACAGCCAACCTGACATCCGATTCTGCCTCTTCCAGCGTACTGACCTATATCAGTTCACTTGTGATCAGTGTTGAATGAACAATGTATGGCACTGAGAGTTCATACGGAACATTGACAAACCAAATCAGCCTGGCCTGTCAGAGTTTCTCATATGGAGCGTACTCAAGACGACAACATTATCAAAGAGCTCATGCTGAACATTGGCAACCCCAATCAGCCTGGCATGTCAGAGTTCCTCATATGGAGCGTACTCAAGATAACGACATCATCAAAGAGCTCATGCTGTTCAGGGACATGGATTCACCTTGTGGTGGTGATACAGCATCTGGCTCCTGAGCGGTTGAAGGCATGGCTGCAGCACCTCCAGAGGGCTGAGAGCGCAGTGGCGGCATGGCAGCAGCATTGGAGGGCGCCTCTGACAGCTGACCTGAGCTGGCTCTTCCAGAACTAGCGGCAGAGGCCTTTCTACTGCACAACAAGACGCAGGGCTTTGACATGCCCGCTTGTCATACAAAGACGTGGGGATGAGTTTTGACAAAGCCTGTGGGCACATCATACATGTGATGCCGAATGGGCAGATTGCAAATCCACCTGCCCAGCACTCTGTTGAAGATTTCTTCTGGGTCTGTTGCCCTGCGTGACTTGGGCACTTCGGCAATCTGGCCAGTTGCTGCTGCTTCTCCTGCTGCCCTGAGCTTGTCTATGTCCTGCTTCAGAGCTTTGGCCATGTCGTAGTCCTCACGCTCAACTGCCACCCTACACCAGCACTGTATACCTCTTGTTGAATGCCTGGTACACTAAGCGACTTCATTCGCAGCATGACGCGGATGTTTCAGCATCAGCAGCATGCTGCTTGGCATTATGCCTGTATAGACAACATGTTCTGTCTTGGGCACTCTGTGACAGCAATCTGCATTGAGATGCTGACACATATGGCCAAGAGCCAGGTGCATTTGAAAGATGCTTGCCTTTTCCTGGCCTCAAGCTGTGCCACCTTTTGCCCTACAGCCTTGAGCCTTTCAATGGCCAGCTTGAGCCTTTTGGCCTCATCATAGTCTTCATTTGCTACTGCTGCCTCCTTCTGCTTATTGATCTCCCTGATCTTGCCAGCAGTGACTGGGTCCACGTTGACATCCAGAGACAGGTCAGCCATTGCACCGGCAGCTGCGCTAATGTGGCTGGGCTGGTAGTGGTTGCTGACATAGCTGGGTACTCCTGGCAGGTTCTCTGTCTGAATGACTTGACCCACCAAGTTCAGAGCTATGATGCCAACCTAGTCAGACACAACAAGCATATTGCCATGCATCTATAACGTGCTTGACAGGCGTGCGTGGTGAATGGCATGAGGTATGTCTTGATGAATGCTGACAGCATGGGCAGTAGTGCAGTACATGAATTCTGGCTTGCCGTGAATGAAGAAGCCTAGTTTGCTGGTTGAGTATGGCAATCAATATTTGATGCATGAAGCTGTTGACTGTGCTAGATGGGGTATGTTAGGTGAAATTGTACTAAATATCGAAGTAGCACAAGAAGTGTGTATGTCAATTGCTTAGCATCTTGTGAAACCATCATGAGCGCCACTGTCAAGCATTGTATTCGCCAACCTGGTTGTATATGTTGAGCTTGTTGGTGTGACAGCGTTGCACCACCAAGCGCAGTAGATACGCATCACTGTTCACCCTCACGCTTTTTAGTTCCCGAGCCTGATGGCCTGTGCGCTCATTGCTATTGAAGCTGAGATATCCAAGACGCTTCATGATGCACTGCTCTGGGTCTGAAGTGCCAGGCGGCAAGCAGCCAACATGGATTTCAATCTTGGTTGGTATCTGAAAGGTGCAAGGCATCGTCACAGCATCAATATTGAAGCTAAGCAGCTGCCTAAAGAGCCCTCTAGAATTTGAGAGCTGCTTTTACCTTATACTCATGTGATAGAATCTGGATTTGCTCGAGTTTCGCTGGCTCCTCAAGCCGCAGTACGACCTCCTGGGGGTAGCTGCAGAATCTGCAGCGTACAGGCAGATCTGAGTGTATGCAAACCTGCAGCAAGGCTTGATCCAGACAAAACGAGCTAGGATCGGTACCTGGGACTCTGCCAGCCCCGTGTTTGAGGGCTATGAAACAACTCTCGAGCTGGATAGTCTGGGTCCTGTATAAGCCGGACTGCTCACCCACGTGTTGTGATATTGCTGCTGGGAGCAACAAGTAATGGCGTACCTCCCCAGATGTCGAGTGCACTGTGAACCTGAGCTTCCCAGCTCCTGCAGCCATGCTCAGCTGACGCTTAGGCCTGCGCAGTGCTTGTGTGTCTGGCTCGCTCGAGGTCAGACCTGCGGGTCTGCACAGCTCATGCCTTGTTACCGAAGTTGACCACTGCTCCCCGCCAGATTTCGAGGGAATCAAACAGTCAGCTGACGGGTTGAGAGAAACTTTTGAGGCAACAGTCAAGAAGACTTATGGGCGTGCTTTTAAGCAAAGTGTCGAATCGCTGAGTGAGAGGCGCGAGAAGACTTCCTGCGTAGATCAGCCTGCAGCTACTGCGCCAGTGCGCTCAAAGCGACACTGGTCGCTTCAGGACATGCTTTAGGTCGAGCACTAGCAGTCGGCGGTCAGCATGCTGCCCAGGCTCGACCCTCATAAGCACAACAACGATGCATCTTTGCAGAGCTTGCCTGTCAAGTCGCTGCGCAGTGGCCAACCGCAGTCGTTATCGCCTCAAGGCAGCCTGCCAAGCGTATTGAAGAAGTTGCAGCTGCCCACCATCTCGGAAGGTGAACATGTTGTGGGAGACAGTGTCAAAGCGGTTCATCACAGCAGCAAGTCTAATGTGCCTTTGTTGCCTATTGTCAATAGCAGTACCTCCCAGATGCATAATGCATCTAGAGCGACACAGCAGCGTCAACAGGAGGTTGTATTGCGACCTGGGCAGACTGCAGCAGAACAGGGCTCACAGACAGCTGCCAGGCCTGTGCCGCATTATGCTATTCCTCAAGACCGCACACCATTATGGTCTGAGAGGGACCGCCCTGGACGCCTCACAAATCCCACAAATCCATACAAACAGAACCTTGACCTGGCCCCAAAAGTCACGCCGACAACAACCAGATTCAGCAGTCCTGCCAAGTATGGCAGAGGTCCAGAAATGTTGTCTGCGCCATCAGCTCTCGAGTCATCATGGTCTCAAAGCCCTCGGCAAAGAGCAAGCCATGGGCAACAGCACCTGGCCCCCCTCAGTCCATCTAGAGCAGCCCCTCCTGCTATGCTGAAACAGGTAAGCCCTGCAGGCTGAGATGTATTGTCTTCTGAGCAACTAAACTTGGAAGCCATAGATGCATGTCGATGCTACATAGTCTACTCTCAAGCAGTTTTTAGATGTCTGCTGCAGGGTGAGCTGTTGGCTGCAGTCAACGACAGGCTGGAAGCCTTGGGGCTACCCCGGGGAAGCTCCCCACCCCCCCTCAGCAGGGGGCAGCGCTGGCTGGCTGCACATGGCCTGTCTGCTGGCTTGCCAACAGACACAGCATCACTCAGTGAAGCTCAACAGCATAGTGCAAGCCCAGCCACCTCATCAGCTCAGCACCCAGCATCCTCTGTTTCAGGACCAGTGTCAGGCAGTATGGTATCAGCAGTTGCCTTGCCACACAAGTCTGCTCAGGAAGCTGTGAGCTTTGATTCAGAGCGGTCTGCAGGGACTGAGTCTGGTCTGCAGGCTCAGAAGAAGAGGCTTCCTGAAGGCTCAGCACAACAACAGCTGGACACACTGTTTGCTGCAGCCAAGCCAGACAGCATCATTGGGGCAGAGTCCATAGAAGCCAGGTCAGCCGACAGCATCCAGCTGCAAATGCTTCAGAGCTCTACAAGCAGTGATGTGCAGCTTGGAAACATGCCAAGAGGTTTTCAGGCAGCTGCATCAGGCGCACCAGCCAGCTCTTCAGCACATGGACAAGATGCTATGACAGCAAGCAGGGCAGTTTCTGGCCTAGAAGCGTCTAATCTGGATGCCTCAGCCATGCAGCTCATCTCCGTGCCTGACTCATCTGGGCCTGAGAGACGCAGTCTTGAGCCAGAGCTAGCAAGGACTGAGCCTGAGCCAAATGGCCCTGAATGTCAGTTGCTTGGCCCTGCGCCTCCGTCACTCAGCCCTGCGCCTCAGTCGCTTAGCCCTGCGCCTCAGTCACTCAGCCCTGTGCCCCAGTCACTCAGCTCTGAGCCTGAGTTACCAAGCATGGAGCCTGATGATCAACCTTTCCGTGCCATGCCAGCAGCTGGCACACAGCCAGGTCTTGATGCTGCTGTCAAACAGCATACCGTTGGCATCAGCATTGCACAGCAGCAAGATGGTCAGAATGAGGCCATGGGTTTGCACAGCTGCATCGGACCCAGCATTGCACAGCTGCAAACAGACCCAGAGCCGGCTGACACTGGCCAGGTAGCAAGGTCAGCTCCTGACAGCATACCTGGAGCTGGCAGCAGCAGCAGCAGCAGCAGTAGCAGCAGAGCTGGCAGCATTGGCAGTTCTGATTCCTTATCTCAGGAGAGCCATCTATTGGCAGCGCAGAGCTGCATGGCTCAGGTTGAAGCCACAGGCGTTGCACAGGCAGCTCTGCTGGTAGACAGCAGAATTGCTGGGAGGACAGACAGCTCTGCGTTTGGGACCTCAAAAGCTGTGGGCAGTACAAGCAGAAACATGGAGAATAGGGCTCAGACTCGAGTGGTATCCAATGCAGAGTTGCAGTCGCATCCAGACAGTAGCACTGCTTTGAACAACAGCATTGGCAGCATGACTGCAGTTGACCTTGCACAGACGCAGTCAGAGGATGCAGATGCGCAGGACATTACTGAACCATCAGATGCAATAGAATCTGACCATGCTAGTCTTGTTGCTGGCGATTCTGTGGGCACCGGTGATCAAGTGGTCAATGTTGCTGTGCTGCAAGCCAAAGAAGATCTGAGTAGTGCCACCCTACAGAGTTTTCACACAGGTGCGCATCTACTGTAAGCTGCAAAGCTGTACAACTCGACCAGGTGCTGCTGCATCTCTGCATTCACTGATGTATGTACTCTATTCAGATGTCTAGGGTGTTGAATGGTTCGATGACATTGCGTTCTTTGCTGACAATCAAGAGATGCATTGTATTTCCAGAGCTTGTCATGCCATGCTTTGGCATGACTGTCAAGGCGAGCATTGACCCAAACACCTTCATGTGCTGGTGCAGATGCTCTGCAGGCGTCATCTTCAAGTCATTTAGTTCATGATGATGCAGACCAAACAGGGGTCATAGAGAGAGTTGAGGGCGGGTTGGGGTCAGCAGCACCAGCGCTGGACAGGGCATTGGAAGGCAGTATGTCACTTCATGCTGATCGCGATGGCCTTATGAGGGAGCAGGGGAGTACAGCATGGTTTGATAGCATAGAACACATCAATGCAGGTATGCTCTTGGCATCACATCATGTGCCTAAACAGACAAATGGTATCCTGATGGAGCCTCTCAGCGCTTTGCAGCTGAGCTGGAGTTGACGTACATCACATGTTTACACGTATGAATATGTACCCATGTGTGTATGACAAGTTTACTTATTGCTTTGATCACACTCAAAAGGACGTAAGGCTATGTCTGCCTTTCCAGGGCCTCTGCCTGCATCCCCCCTTGAGGCGTCAGCCACTGATGAACACACGAGCAACAGCAGCAGCAGCTCATCAGGGCGCTCATCTGCAAGCGAGGCAGGCAGTGACTCTCCCTCTGTACTACATTCAGAGCTCAGCACCACAACATTTGCTATGCAGACCTTCACAGCAGACCCCCTCCATGCATTGCCAGAGTCAGCTGCAGCCTGTGCCTCTGAACAACAGGGGCAAGCTCTAGAGAGGAGCGCTGTGTCACTGCAGCTGGGTCAGCACATCGTATCTCAGCAGTCAGGATCTGCAACAGAGGCTGAGGATGCTCAACAGGCTGCAGCTCTTGAGCAAGGGGCTCCTGAGGCTGTCAGTGTGCCTGTCAGCGCTGCTTTGATCAACTCTATGTATATAGATGGCAGTGCAGCACGCAGTGGTGATGCTGCAGCTGAGTCGCCCTTACATCTGCAGTTGCAAGAGCAGCTACATCAGCCTCAGCAGCAGCAGCTTGACGTAAGCCATCAAACAGCTGTGGGGATTAGTAACGCTGCTGCACATTGTACAGACCTTGCTGTGATTACTCAAGCTACACCATATCCTCAGGCTGCATCATCATCCATATGGTATGCAGACTCAGCTTTTGGGATGCTGTTTGGGGACAGGATAGACAGTCAGCCTGCTGCAGCTGCTGAGCTTTTGACTGAAGGAGCTGTCACAGAAGCAGCTGAAGAAGCTCCTGCAGAGACTGATGCAGAGCCTCTGCAGAAGAGCAACAGTGGGCTCTGGAGAGACTGCAACAGCCCCATCTCCAGCTTGGCATCTGGTCACATGACCTTGGCAGATGCTGATGACATCAATCCTGCAGATTTTGAAGACCTGGCCATGAGTCTTAGCATGCAAGGCAGCTCCTCCCTTCAGCCCTCTTCCTGTTCTCTGGATGCTGCAGCTGTGGGCTGGGAATCAATGCATCAGTCGCAGTCACACTCACCTGATTTGCTTGTTTTGCACACTCAGCAGCAGAGACTTGAGCATGAGGTGGGCAGTGTGACAGCTGTCTCTGAGTTCCCTAAGCAGGCAGGAGAACTTGCAGTGCAAAGCTCATCTTTGATGCCTCAGAGTGCCGAGCTGACGATTCGGGGATCCTCCGCAGCAGCCCTGATCAATAGCCCTGCAGCAAGTGTCCTGCCTCAGGCCAGTCAGCAAAGTGCCCTACAGCAACAGGGCATGGCGGCAGCTACAGCCCAGCTGCTGCTGATGGGGGCTCAGTGGGGATCCAATCTTGGCAGTCTGTGCAATCTGGGACTGATGCTATCCCCGTCAGGCTTCATATTACTGTCCCCAAAGTATGAAATCATAGAGATCATTGGTGAAGGCGCCTATGGTGAGTTTCACATTCTCATCATTTGCTGCTTTTGCATCAGCATGGCGGCTCTCTGATTCTGCTGGACTGCGTTGCAATCAGGCAGTAATACACAGCTGGCATGTTAAGGAATGCAAACGCCAGATGTACTCTTTTGCCTGTTACATCTGCTGTGTCTGTTCGCACCCAGTTTCCGAAGGCTGCCCCATAAAAGTAATGCTTGTTAATGCATGTCAAAACAGTGTTTGCAATTGGTCCCCAGTGTGAACACAACTACACACGGTCTGTACCCACACCCAGGAATACCCAGAACTACATGGTCAGCACCCATACCCAGAAGCATTCTTGCAAGCTTGTGATCATTCATCAAGAGGCTGAAGAGCTTGTCATGCAGGCCTGGTGATGAAATGCCGAGTGGTTGGCACACACTCCACAGTGGCAATCAAGGAGTTCAAAATTGAGGATTTTGATGAAGACGCTGAGGCACTGCGAGCCTGTTCCTTCCGGGAGGTCCAGATTCTGAAGGAGCTGCATCATCCAAATGTGGTCACCTACCTTGAGGTGCAACAATGATGCTGATGGACCTAAAACACATTCAAAAAAAACACAAACAATAGTAATTGTAGTTGCAATTGCGATAGCCATGATTGTTACGACGGAAGCTTGGTGAATGATTTAAGTGGACTTTGAAATAAAGCAAATGAAAGGTCAAAGTGAAAAGCAACAGGAATTGAGTTCTGCAAGGTATGCCAGCGCTGTGCTGTCTGTCACTGGTACTTGTGCTGCATTACTCACGTGCATTTGCATTACTCATTTTCATGTACGTTACTCGTTATCTCATGGCAGGCCACACCAGGCACAAGGGCAAGCTGATGTTTCATGTCTTTTCATTTTGTGTCTTCTTCTTGTAAGTTCTTCAGTGTGCGTGCGTCTGATGCAGGACTTCATGCTGGGCAACAAGCTGTTCATTGTGTGCGAGTACATTCCCCACTCTTTGCTGCAACTGCTGGAGGGAACTGCAGAGCCTCTGGCACTCCTCACATCCCTACCATCAGCAGGTACTCAAAGCTCAAAGCTCAGAGCTCTTCCTCAGCATGTGTTCCAATCCATTTCATGCATGCATCAGGGTATTTTCACAAACCCTATTGAGAAATTTTGTGTGCAATTAACATGGCTCTGTGGTTGTAAGACAACCAAGGAGATGTGGATGCTGTGACCTCCATTGTTGCAATAGTTATTGGATGTCGTGATGAGGTTATAATCTGCACAGGGGGCTGGAGCAGTTTTGTACACATCTGTTTGGCAGTACATAAGCAGCAAAGAAATCACTTCGCCAAGGTTGCAATGTGCCTGTTCATGCTCTCATGTCCTGTCCTTTAGTGTCTTCAAGACTTGCAAGCAAGGGCCAAACATCCTTGGCCTCCCACGCTACCTCAGCTACCGAAAATGTCAAAGCGGCCTTCGCCTTGACGTACTCCTGTTGAAAAGTTCTGACTGTTCCATACAGTATCCCTTCCAAAACGCCTGATACGTTCTTTTCTACAAGTCTAGATTCCAGTCAACTGACACCAGCCTTTCTAGGTTCAGGGCTTGTTCACCAACTGCCCTCAGCAGCTGGCCCTGTGGTGGAGGCAGGCACAGCGCAAGCACAGAAGGGTCCTTACCACCAAAGCCCTGAAGAAGAGGATGTGACAGCACAGGCTCAGCAAGGCTATCCTCAGAGTAGCCCCAAGGGCCTGCCCCGCCGTCAAGTTCACTACATCATGCAGCAGCTGATGTCAGCACTTGACTATATTCATAACAGAGGCATTGTCTACCGAGATGTGAAGCCTGAGAACGTACTCGTGGACAACCAAGGAACAATCAAGCTGTGTGACTTTGGTTTCTGTGAGTCTTCTTGTTTCCGCGTCTTTGCCTGCATGTCTGCATGAAGTGTGATGCATAGTTTGTGCATCACAGTGAGAAACAGTGCTCATGCAAATCTGGCAATTGTTGTAGTCGCTGCATTCGAACCAGCACCTTTGCCCTGTTGTGAACCTTTGTGTTTTTCCTCATAACAAGCATTTACTCACACACTTGTTTGTTCATTCATTGAGTCACACATGTGTTCATTCATGCGTTCATTCATTCATTCATTCTTTCTTCCACTCATTCGTCCATGCATTCATTCAGTCGTTCGTTCATTCATTCATCTATTCATTCATTCATGCATGCATGCATTCATCCATTGAACTTCAGTGGGCTGTTGGAGCCAGCTATGACTATCCAACCAACAAACTTAAATCACACACCAACAATGCAACGCAAACTGTCACTCTTCTTCTTCAGCATCACGCTGCTTTGCTGGATTGTCTGGAGAACGTTATCATCGTCAGTGGTCATCATCATGTGTCACCACCCCTGTCATCCTGCCGATATGAAGTTATGTCTGCAGCTCGGCACATGGTGCAAGGAGATGTGCTGACTGACTATGTAGCCACTCGCTGGTACAGAGCCCCTGAGCTGTTGCTAGGGCCCCCCTACCAGCAGCCTGGGGGTCCATTGACCAACCCCCAATACGGCTGTCCTGTAGATGTTTGGGCTGCTGGCTGCCTCATGGTGCTCTCCTGCCAAACCTGTGCACAAGCCATTTTGGGGTGGCAAGACTGTGTTTCAGCCTGCCCTGACCTGCTGGGTGTGGCATACACACCTTTGTCAGCACATGTGCTACACTGCATCGTGTTGCGTCGAGCTACGCTATGCTGGGCTGTGATGTGATGTGATGTGATGTGATGTGATGTGATGTGATGTGATGTGATGTGATGTGATGTGATGTGATGTGATGTGATGTGATGTGATGCGATGCGATGTGATGTGATGTGCATGACAGCTGATGCACCAGATGGTGTCCCATGCTTTAGCTTTGTTCTCTGTACCGGTGTATAGAGTCACTGACGCCTCGCCTCGCCTCGGGAATTTTGTGTGCCCTGTCCTTTCCAAATTCAGTATTGCCTTTACCTGATGATATGCTAGCATGCAACCGACCACTAGCATGCACTGTATGCAGCCAACAACTAGCATGCACTGTATGCAGCCGACAACTAGCTGAAAATGTCTGTAGTGGCTGCTCCTGCAGGCAGAGCTGACAACAGGCGAACCATTGTTTCCTGGCTCCTCTGACATAGACCAGCTGCATCTTCAGCTGCAGCTCCTGAGCCCACTTCCCGCCAGTATGGCTGCCAGCTTCTGCTGCAACCCCCACAATACGCAGCTGCTGCCTCTTCCCGCCAAGCCTGTGTCAAGCCTGAAAGCCTGGTAAGGATGTGGCCACATGTCAGTCTGGCCATCAAGCAACCCAACAGCTGTCTGCCGATCACTTTCGCCTGTGCTTGCAAGCCAGGATGTGTGATGCATATCAACTGGCACACACACCTCAGACTGTAAAGTACTAAACAAGTGTGAACATAACTACTGCCTGCCACTGTGCTTGCCAACCTGTCAGGCTCTTTTGCTTGGTGGTGGCTCTACTCTCAAGGCTACCTATCATGCTGTTGGTTTTTGTTGGAAACGAAAGGCTGCATTGGCATTTTTGTGAGATTTACTAGACTTTGGCAGTACAAGTCAGTATATGGCAGCAACTTGACAAGCAAGCTCTTTTGTGATTAAAACTAGTGGTGAACAAATCAACCATCCCTGTTTGCCACCCTGCTTTGCCTTTAACGCTGGTTCATGAATGAGCCCAGCAAGTGCTGACAAGGTGCAGTTGCTGCTTCAGGCTGGGAAGTGTAGTCAAGAACACAGAGCTGCAGCTGCTGACTGGAATGCTATGTTTGGACCCACAGAAACGCTGGACAGCCCAGCGCTGTTTGCAGCACTGCACAAAGCATTTTGCTAACAAGATATGATGAGCTTCAGCTGCTTCCAAGAGACTGGTCGAGAGGGCCTCTGCGGGCCATTCAGGGTCAACCATATATTCATGTGTTGTCACCGTCAATGCAGGAGATTGTGTGCTGCTAGTTGTGTTGTCTATATATAAGCATGCAAACAGTCTTGCATGTTGTATGCTTGTGAGTGATGATGATGGCTGCCGTGTGCACTGGGGCACCTGGCCATTTTGATCAGAGTTCTTACTGACCAAGGTATATAAGGTTGAGCTCTGATATATGTCAGTACTGACACATCATAGATCCATGGAACGGCAAACATCAGCACTGTGTGCACTCCAGGAAGCTGAGTGTAAATGGCAGCTGGCTGTGCATTCACATGATGCAGCTGTATTGCCTGTGCAAGTGATCAAGGCAGCAAGTCCATAAAAGCCAGGCACTTTTTCGAAGCTTGGTGACTGAAAGTCTGACGAGCCAGGCTGATTGACACTGTCACAATGTATCCGACGGCGTATGGGCAGCTACTATTCGGAGAGGAAGGCACAATTAAGCCCAAACACTTGTCGGACTGGAGTCTACTTAGTTAGCTCTGACATGAACGTCGCAAGCCAAAGGACTGCAACAAAGCAGCTCAGAGCTCACAAACACAATCCTCTTGACTATGGTATATGCCCGTGCCATATGCGTACGGCCAAAGCTCCCCGGCTGCACTTCAAAAGGTAATAAGTATTAGGACTGGTCACTCCTGGCTGCAATGGGCATTGCCGCACCATATTGAAACAGAAGTAAGCGTCTGGGCTACTACTGTCCAGTAAGTGACATGCTGACAAGCTGAATGTACACTTGACTTACGGCTCAAGCTCAAGAGTGTCCAGTAGTTTGCGCCATCGAGCTGGCTCTTCCTCAAAAATATATGTGATTGGGCTGACCACCACCCCACTACCTCCCGCCTACACATTCAAACCTTAATGGGCTGCTTGCCATGCAGATTTCGTGTTGTAGGATTATTGTTGATACCATGTATGGCAGCATGCCTCTCTGCATTGCAACCAGGTGTAGAGCTGCGCTGTGGCATCACCTCGGCAACACCTTGGCACAGCACCACAGCATGACAAGGCTTGGCACGATATGGCATGTAGCAGCTTGTAACAGCACAGCACAGCATGTACCAGCATCACTTAGCACAGCAGAGCACAGCGCAGTGCAGCAACAGCTACCAACCTGTCTGAAGCCCTTGACAGCTGCATATATCTGCTTCTTTGGGATGCAGATGGTGCAGTCAAAGTAGCCGCAGGGCCCAATGGTGCCATCCTCTGTTTTGTTGTACACTGTGCTGATGGTGGGGCCTTGCAGCCCGCTCAAACCCGGCTGGTCCAGCAGCTTCTGTGCCACCTGCATGAATGACAAAGAAACACAAATTGCATGTGCTGATGATCAGCCAGTGTCAGAGTTATGCTGCAGGACGGGAATGTTGTCTTTCCTGAACAGTCAGACATGACTTGATGAGTTGTCGGCGCAACCTAGCAATGATGGCAATGCAACAGGTACACATTCCATTGCCAAATCAAGCATTTGGTGATGTTAAAGACAGCTTGATGCGCGTCCTCATGCAACAGCTTAGGGCACTGTTCAGCAACCAGTCTGGTCACCTCCTCAGCGCTGTTGCCTCGCATGTTGGCCAGCACACTGTAGAACTTGCCGGCCTTCAGATGAGCCTCAAAGCGTTCAATCAGTTCATGCACAACCTCCAGCAAGCCTGGCCTCTCTTTGAGTGCTCGCCGGTTTGCAACAAGTGCACCTTGACTCCAAAGGATGTGCCCGCCCTCTAGCTCCTTTAGATTGTTCTCTCGCAAGGTCACACCTGCATACTACATGAAATGGGAATGCTGTGGTGTTAGCACAATACCAGCTGAAGTGTTATGGAGGACTGGGCATTTTCCAAGATAGTTGCAGGGAACGCAGCTCCTGCAAAGTTTGAGGCTTGTTGGCCCAATTGTTGAAGGCATGTAAGCTTGAGGGTCGGTAAGAGAACTCAGTGGCTGAATTGCAACATGAAGCATAGACACAAGGGCCTTCTGCACTCTGGTTGCAAGACGAGCAGAAACAGCAACAGTAAGCCATTGAGGAGCCTCACATAATATAGTCAGCCTCTCATGTGGATGTGATTTGCAACAGACCAATGCAGCGTGTTACTGATATGTGAAACAGTTGTAGACAGGGCATAGCCATTGATCAAAAGGCTGTGTGAACACCAATACAGCACCAGTTCCACTTTACCAAGAAAATTGGCCAGATGATAACCTGTGCTGACAAGATCAAGGATGATATCAGCTGATCCCATGAGAGGGGCTGCTTCAAGTGCCCCATCAGCACTCAGCAGCACTACATGCTCAAAGCCCTGCTCCTGGAAAAATTTGCGGGCTACATTCTGGTAGCCAGTGACCACTCGCAGAGGGTTGCCTTCACTCCACTCTGGCATGCTGCGTAGCTGATCTAGTGTGCTGATGTCCGCAAACTTGCCTCCCATTGGAACACCCAACCCCAGGTGACAATGGCCAAAGTCAAGAGCATCATGGACAACAACCAGGTCAGGGTCACCGTGAGATAGCTCAGCAAACATGTCCAAGCCAACAATGCCTAAGTCAAAATCTCCGTAGCTGAGTTTCCGAACCACATCTGACGCTCGCTGGAACCAGACCTCTAGTTGCGGCATCTGCAGCAGCTTGCCAGGGCTCACAGCTGGACACTGATTGTACAGCGCAGTTTTGTGCAATGATGCACATGGCTGGCATTGAAGTCCTGAGAAGGCATTGAAGCTTACCAGAGGGATTTGCGCAGTGTATTGTCTGGGGTTGGGCTTGTATACAGACAGTTGGCAATCCTGCATAGCAACCAATGATGGTGAGCTAGCTACATGGTGCTTGCAGGAAGGTCTTGTTGTTTGACTTATGTACCTTCAGGAGTTGCTGTGTATCTTCGGCCATTCTGCCCTTGCTAGGAATGGCAAGCCGAAGGGTGTCCCGCTTGCTAGGCGTTTGCTTTGGCGGCGCTGCAAGGGAATAAGGCAGGCGTTAACACTGTCGACAGTGGAACTGCAGAGAGCGCCAAGAGCCGTTCACACGCACCCGTGCCGATGTCCTTGTGAGACAAGCTTGACCGAATGACCCTGCGTACTGCAGGACTCGCTCGAGAGCAGACGCAGGTTAATGGTGAACGCGTACATGATGGGCGCAAGTGTAAACGGCATCCCAAATGTGCTGGACTTTGAAGGGAAGGAGCAACAATATTCCTCTCCAACATGCTGGACCCGAGCTAGACAAGAAAAGCGCACAAGTCAGGCGGGCGCTTAGAGCGTTGTTTGGAAAGGTGAAGTCATGAAAGGGTGGAGGGGTATCTGCACCGTGTACACGCGATTCGCTGCGGTGGTTGCAGCGCTACCTGCATGGAGCAATGTTTCAGTGCAAATGCCCTGCTCTCCGCCCTGCTGGCAACTATATTGTACAAACCGCCCTCAATCCAGCCCCCTGCTGGCAGTCCCAACCACTGCATAACACTTCTGCGTGATTTTTATGAGCACTGCTTGGGGCAAATGTATATATCCAGCTATGACGGTCTTTTGCTTGATAGCAGATCACCGTGCTCTAGTGCAGTGTTTTGGTGGCTCATCAAATGTGTCTTCGAAGAAACTTTAGCTCAGCCGGCCAGCTCATGATCATGCAGCATCGAAACCATCCCTTCCGTGTCACTCGCAGGGCTAACTAGAGCATTTGGGCAATGGGACTCATGGGCAATAGCAGACAACTCATTTTGAGCAGTGTCTGCGTCCCTTCCCATCTGTCTCTGCCGCTGATATCATGTGATACTTGCCATGTGTCGTGACATCCCTCAACCAGACCGCCAGCGAAGCATGGATGCAACCAGCGCTGCTAGCACTGCAGCTGCAGCCGGCATGAGGAACTCCCGCTTCCAACTGCAGTCAGCGGGAAGATGAGCAAACCTTAATTTATGTCAGTCAGATTCCAGAGCCTTGTACTTTGTATCGTGAAAGTTGTCATCTCTGCCTTGAGATTGCTGGTCGCCTCCTTCTCAAACCCTCTCATCCCTTCTGACCCCTTCAGCTCCTCAGCTTCCGTTTCAGGAGTTGAGCAGTACTTTAAGCCATGCCCTTGACTTGGACCTGAAGAAGCACCTGCGATCTCCAACCAGGCGTTTTTACATCTTCGAGCAATTCAGGCTTCCGCAAGATCGCGCAGTGGTTGGGCAGCCAATAGCAAGCAATTACCTGCGATCTGCCAGCGTCACGACCATGTAAGCCACGGAACGACTGAACTGGTTGTGACTTTGATCTCTCACTGACTGCAGTCTTCGCTGCGTTTGCAATGGGCGATGTTACAGCTCGATTACGAAAGAAAACGCTGTATGCCGCTCTGTCAGTTGGCTTTGGTGCTTGTCCAGCTGTCATGCCTGCGCCTCCTGATCTCTGACCTGATCATGAAACACCTGCAGAGAAACAAGGCGCAACCAGCCGAAATCATGGCACCGCAGAAAGGCACCGTATTCATTCTGATATTATGCCTGACTCTACCGGCCAGCCGCCTGGTCACAGGTGAGCAAGTGCGCAGCATGCTCACACGATCCGCAATCACGCCGCAACATATTGCTGTACGCTTGCGCTCAACCGACTTCTGCGTAGTGCGCACTTAAAGCCAATTGCACGCCTATTCCTTTCGGGGAAGAGTAATCGTCAAGCATAGCTCGTCGAGCTGGCCAAGCATGGTGCCTGAAGCTGGCAGCTGTCATTGCCTGATTGATGCCTGCCTAGCTAGGCCTGATCATGATACAATGATAACACCGCTTGGTGTCTGCAGCCCTGGTTTGGACCCAAATGGTACTTGCCTGAGCGTGACAGACTTGTTTGCCAATACATGCAGGACAGCACTTCAGCACTGCAGCAGTTCCTGTGCCGTCGACGACAACCTACTCCAGCCAAACTCCCACCACACCTGAAGAGCCAATACCGGAATGCATTGACCCAGTTGTGATCAGCAACTTTGTGTCCAACCTCACCAGTGCAGTTAATGTCGCCGGTGCCAAAAGTATTTTGTCTCAATTTGCATCAGATACAGTGCTCAACTATCACGCCGTAGGCCAGCTGATGGGTAACTTGTCTGAGGCTGTAGATTACCAGACTCTGAAGACCCTGGCACAAGGTCTTGCAGAGTACTCGGTGCATGATGCTGTTGCTGTGGGCGCTCAACTAGCAACTCTGGCAAAGAGCATCAATTTCACTACAGTGGCTGAGACCTTAAACAAGGTACCCTACTCTTCCCCATACTTTGGGAATGATCTTGCACAGGCTGTTGATACAACAGCATTTGGTCAGGCCTTGGTGAACATCTCTGCAAATGTTAACTTGCAGTATTTGGGCGAGTATTTGGAGAACTCTGAGCTGCATGTCAACTTTCAGGCCCTAGGAGGCATTGTGGCAAGCTTGCCCAAGGTAATTGACTTTAGTCAAGTCGGAGCTTTGGTGTCACAGCTTGAGGGCACATTTAACTTCGTTAATGTGGCTTATGTGCTCAACAGTTTTTTGACATCTTTTGGATCGTCTCTTATTAGCTGCAACCAGTGAGGCAGCCTTTGAGAGCTGTTGCAGTGATTGATTGCTTTCAGCGGTAGCACATGCATTCATTGTGCGGAAACTATTGTGAGCAATGTCATCAATGACATGATGCCATGTGACCCTACAGATAGCCAGCTGCTGATTAGATTGAAGTCGTACAGTTGATGCTAGCTGAGAGTTATGGTTATCATGAGTGATCACATGAACAACTTATTGCTGTATGTGAGAGACAGAATCTTTGGGTCAGTGATGCTTGGATGTGATGTATTTCAATTAGAGGTTAGACACATATTTGCATCCATCCCAGGACACAGAGTCATACGCAACGATTGTAACAAACTGACGTCAGTTGCTGCAGAGTGTGTCGGACTCAGCGTTCCTCATGAATTGCACATATTGGCAAAATCAATGCTGTTTGCAATCAGTGCAAAGTTGCCTCGCGCACATCATTTGATGCTGTGCAGTATTGCTCAAGCTTCTATTGCAAAAGGTCATACAGATTGCCTGCCCAAGTGCGTCATACAAATGGTCTGCTCAACTGCATACATGCGCATTTGAGCACCAGTGTGTAGTAGACAGTGTTACAGTACTGCTTCCTACCTAATAGATCTCACCTTTGACACTAGTGATCTTTGTGCAAGTCTGTGCAGCAGGTTGTGACTATTGCTTTGAAAGCAAATCATTCGAATCACCAAGTGATGGTAAACAGAGGTTGGTAACTTTGAAGGGCGCCTGGCTTGTCAAGTGATTCAACGGCGTTGCATCAGCTTGCTCATGTAGCTAGCTAGCTAGCTATAGCACTATGCTAGCATGCATGCGCCTGACTGTAAAGTTTAGTGTAACTGCTCCGACAAGCAGCCGCAGGGTGATACCAGCCAGTATCATTGATCTACACCAGAGTGCAAATTACTGTAGCAATGACACTGAACATTGTCTGATCACAGACAACTCTGACACAGACATGTTCACGTCATTACTTGGTCTTCTGCTTAGGGATTCCATGAGCTTGAACAGAACCAACAGAAGAATGTGCATTGATGGCAAGAAGAGTTACCAATGTATATGCCCAGACAAAGCAATGAAGACCATACGCATATCTGTTATGTGGTATGTGTTTTCA
>JAABUY010002987.1_pt1 | contig 19227 bp, 20 predicted proteins | sample 5560271 | NCBI WGS metagenome assembly JAABUY01 (sample SAMN10711886, study PRJNA513374) | rock metagenome | isolation source: Antarctica rocks | place: Antarctica: Victoria Land, University Valley
TTCGAGCGGCACCGGGTACGCACGGGCATCAGTTGGTACCGGATGAAGAGCGCGATTATTCGTCCCGCCCTTCGCGCCTATCTCGCTCATCCTTGGCCTGCCTTTGCCCCAACTGCGTAAGTCCTACAATTGGCACGACGATGGAGAGATCAATTAACGCAACGGAAGCACGTATTTACTTCGGTGAACTGATGCGCCGTGTTGTCGAGCATGATGAACCGGTCATCGTCGAACGGGGCGGGAAGCCCGAAGTCGTCATGATTTCATTTGCCGAATACAAGCGATTACACGCAAACCACGCCAACGACTGGCTGGAACGTGTCGACAAAGTACGAGAGCAAATCCGGCGGGAACTCGGTGGTCGCACACTTCCTCCATCGGAAGAGATCATTCGCGAAATGCGAGAGGAGCGAGATGTGCAAATCCTCGAAAATTTGCGTTGATACTGGCTTGGTTGTTCGTCTCTTCGCGGATCCCTTTGATGAAAGGATACGCGGACTCTGGGGGAGATGGGGTTGTGTCCGGAGACTTCTGTAATTTAGCGATGCCGCTTTGACAGGCGGCCATCGTCCTCCACGATCGGTAGTGCAGAGAGACCGGATTGAAGGAGGAACACGATGGTTTACAGACAGCGTACTGGCATGGGAGCGGCGACACAATCAGTTTTGACCGACGACCCCGACTTCCTCCGGTGCATCGTGGAGCGCGTCGTTCAGGAGGTATTGGAAGCGGAGATGGCGGCGCACCTCCACGCCGAACCATACGAACGGAGTGCCGAGCGGCGAGGCTACCGCGATGGCTCCAAGCCTTGCCAACTCAACACACGCGTCGGCACATTGACACTGCACGTACCCCAAGATCGGGACGGCACCTTCTCCACGCAGCTCTTCGCCCGCTACCAGCGCAACGAGAAGGCGCTCGTGCTCGCGCTGATGGAGATGTATGTCGAAGGTGTCTCGACCCGCAGGGTGCGTGAGATCACCGAAGCGTTGTGCGGCACGAGTTTCTCGAAGAGTCTCGTCTCCGAGTTGGCCGGGCAACTGGACGAAGAGTTGGTTGCGTGGCGGAATCGTCCGCTGACCGAGACGACGTATCCCTACCTGAGCGTGGACGCACGCTACGAGCACGTCCGCCAGGATGGTCGAATCGTCAGCCAAGGCGTGCTCATCGTCGCCGGTGTCCGAGCGGACGGGCATCGGGAGATCCTCGCCGTCGCCGATACTGAGAGCGAAGCGACCTACCATCAGTTGTTCCGCGATCTCAAAGCCCGCGGCCTGAGCGGGGTGCGGCTGGTGACGAGCGATGGTCACAAAGGATTGAAGGCGGCGATCGACCGGCATTTCCAGGGGGCGGGCTGGCAGCGGTGCCAAGTCCATTTTGCTCGCGATCTGGTCAGGATGGTCGGGGCAGGACGACGCGCGGAACTCGCGGCAGACCTGCGGGAGATCTTCGCGGCGACCACACGAGAACAGGCGATGGCGACGGCGGAAGCGGTGGCAGCGCGGTGGGAAGCGTCCCATCCGGCGGTTGCTCGGCTGATTGAGGAGAGAGTGGAGGATTGTCTCGCCTGTCTGGCGTACTCCTTGGCGCACCGTACCCGGATACGCACCACGAATGGATTGGAGCGGCTCAACGAGGAGATCAAGCGGCGCACGCGGGTCGCGCGCATCTTTCCGAACCCGACAGCGTGTTTACGGCTAGTGACGGCGCTCTGTATCGAGCAGTCGGAGGAGTGGATCAGCGGGCGGCGCTATCTCGACATGCGCGAGCCACTCCCTCGCATCGAGGCGGGGAGGTAGCGATGCGCCATTTCGCCGATTTGCCCGAGGGACCGACACCGCGATATACTATGCGTGAGTGAGGATGCTCGGAGATTCGAGGATTGAGTCTGCTAACGCCGCACTCGCTGCGCGGTTGTGGTAGCGGCAATCTGGTCGCACAACCGGGAGGGAGCCGCCGTGAATCCGCTTGTCCGCACCTTCAGCAAACAGTTCGCCCGCCCACGCGGCCCCCTCGGTCGGCTCGCTGCGCGGCTCATGCGCGGCGGCAACGCGCCGCTCAACGTGTGGATGGTCGAGCGCCTGCAGGTCGCGCCCCGCGACCGGGTCCTGGAGGTCGGCTTCGGCCCCGGCGTGGCGCTCGCCGCGCTTCTCGCCCGCGCGTCAGAAGGGTTCGTCACGGGCCTCGATGCGTCGGGGTTGATGGTGCGGCAGGCGCGCGCTCGGCACGCCGATGCGATTGCGGCGGGACGGCTGGAGCTTCACGCGGGCGATGCCGGCTCCCTGCCCTTCGCCGACGCATCGTTCGACAAGGTGTGCGGCGCGCACGTGATCTACTTCTGGCCGGACCCGGTGGCGACGGTTCGCGAGTTGCGGCGGGTCCTGCGGCCCGACGGCACACTGGCGCTCGGTTATCAGGAGCGGGAGCGCATGCCGCCCCAAGCCAAGGCGGGCCTGCCCAGGCCGGGGCGCGATTGTACGGCCCCGGTGAGGTGGAGGAGGTCGTCCGGGCGGCGGGATTCGCGGAGGTGCGTGTCGAGACGCAGGCGGCACCGGATGGGCCTGCCGGTTTCTGCGTGCTGGCGGTCAAGTAGCAGGGCTGCGGGGCGCTCCTGGGGTGGCAAGGGGCGGCCCAGGCTGAGAGGGGGCGAAAGGATGCGGGAGCGGCAGGGCACGCTGACCGGTGTGGACGGGACGCAGCTCAACTGGCGCGCCTGGCTCCCGAACGGTCTGGCGCGTGCGGCCGTCGTCCTCGTGCACGGCTTCGGCGAGCACACCGGCCGCCACCCGGCCCTGAGCGCGCATCTCGTGCCACGCGGCTACGCGATCTGGGGGTTTGACCTGCGCGGGCACGGGCGCTCGTCGGGCCTGCGGGGACACATCATGGCGTGGGAGGAATATCGGGGCGATATGGATCGCTTCCTCGCGCTCGCGCGAGCCGAGGAGCAGGGTGTGCCTCTCTTCCTCTACGGCCACAGCCTGGGCGGCCTGATTGTGCTGGAGTACGCCGCCGACCACCCGGAGGGGCTCGCGGGTGTCATCGCCCTCGCGCCCGGTCTGAGCATGGATCTGCCCCTGATCCAGCGCTGGATGGTGCGCGTGGCCTCGCGTGTCCGCCCGACGCTGGGCCGGGAGCAGCCGGCCGATCCGCAGGACCCGCTGATGCACGGCCGATCCTCAGCGAGGCTCGTGACGGAGATGCGGCGCGCGATGGCGCGCAGCGATGCCGCCGCGCCCGGCATGCGGCTACCCCTGCTCATCCTCCACGGCACGGCCGATCCCCTGATCGCGCCGGAAGTCAGTCGCGCCTTCTACGAGCGCGTCGGCTCGCCGGATAAGACCCTGCTGGAGTACGCGGGAGCAGGCCACCATCCGCACAACGAAACGAGCGCGGAGAGCTTGATGCGGGACGTCGCGGATTGGCTCGACCGGCAGCTTGCGAAGCAGGGGACCGTGTAGGCGTGCTGGCACACGGGAGTGGTGCATGAGCGAGGAGGCGCTCGTCCCAATGCAGTGATCGATATGGAGGAATCTACAGAACTTTACGGACACAACCGGAGATGACGGCGAGATAGACAAGCAACCCGTGGCGCCGATATTACTCCGCTACGAAGTCACTAATGCGCTTCACCGCTACCAGAAGGCAGGGATGATACGCGTAAACGCGACGAAGAATGCATTAAATTCGGCCCTCGCCCTCCCTATCCAATTCTACAGCGACGTGGAACTTCACGAATCGGCGGGTGCGATGGCAGGGCGCTTCATGCTACCTGCGGCATATGACGCGCATTATCTCGCGCTCGCCGAACGCCTCGGCGCGACATTCGTCACAACGGACCAACGACTGGCGAATGCCGTGCAGTCCGCTTTACCGTGGGTGCAAGTAGCAGGAATATAACCGCCTATTGGAGCGAAGATTGTGGGACGAATAATCAGAAAACCCTAATCCACCGGGCGCGGCGTCCAGCGGTCGCGGTCGCGGGCCATGACGTGGGTGATGCCGACATCGTGGAGGATGGCGACGGCTTCCGGGAAACCGGCGGCGACATCGGCGGGCCGATGGGTGTCCGCCGTAACGGTAATCGGGATGTCCAGATCGCGGCAGCGGGCGAGCACCCACGGACTAGGGAACGGAGAGGCAATCGCTTTACGGAGACCCGAGGTATTCAACTCAACGATCAGCCCGCCCGCTTTGCAGGCGCGCAACGTCTCCTCAACCGCCGCGACATACCATGTATCCGTCTCGCGGAAGTAGCGATCGCCGCCGTTCCACATCTTCATCTTATCCATGTGGCCGACAATTGCGATACCCGGCGTGCCGATCATCCGGCGCTGCAACGCGAAATACTCCTCGAACGCGCGCCGCACATCGCTACCCCAGCCGCCTACCAGCCCGGCAGCAAATCGCTCGGCGCTGTCGTCAATCTCCCAGGGCATACCCTGTTCATCCGTCCCAACGAAATGGACGGAGCCGACGAAATAGTCGAAATTGTGCGGCAAAATCTGCTTGCGATAGAAGGCATCCAGACCCGGTACATAGTCGAGTTCGAGGGCGAGGAAAACCGGTAAGCGGTCGCGGTATGCGTCGCGCAGGCGGCGCACTTCCGCACAATAGGCGGGGAGGCCATCGAGTCGCATCATCCACGGGTCGCGCATTGGCACGGGCACCGGCGCGTGGCTGGAGACACCGTACGAGTCGAGGCCCGCCGACAGGGCAGCCTCGATGTATTCGACAATCTCGCCCTCGCCATCGCAGTAGCGGCTATGCGTATGATAGTTCGTCCGTAGCGTCATGACCGCGCATCTCGATGACATCCGCTTGGGGGATGGATCACGCGCCAACTACTTCCTTGAAGCGACGGATGGCGTCAATGTGCTCCTGTGTCGAGTTCAGCCCGGCCTTCATCGTGTTGACGCTCAGGTGCGTCGCGCCGATTGCACGCCAACCCTCGACCTGCCGCGTCCATTCGTCCGGCGTCGTGCCCGCGATGCTGACGCGCGCCTCGAAGCCGATTGCAGACGGGTCACGCCCGGCGGCGCGCGCGTACTCCCGCATTTTCTCGATCATCTCGCGCGCGGTATCGTCTGGCGGGCGTTGTGGGAACCAACCGTCGCCCATCTCGCCGACACGCTTCAGCGTTGCTTCGGAACTGCCGCCGATCCAAATTGGGATCGGGCGCTGGACGGGCATCGGGTTGAGGCCCGCCGCCTCGATCTGGTGCCATTTGCCGTGGAAGGTCACGACGTCGTCCGTGAAGAGCGCGCGGAGAACGGCGATTTGCTCCTCGCTGCGCTTGCCACGGTTGCGGAAATCCTCGTTGAGCGCCTCGTACTCCACCTCGTTCCAGCCGACGCCGATGCCGAGTCGGAACTGTCCGCCCGTCAGCACATCCACCTCAGCCGACTGTTTGGCGACGAGCACGGTCTGCCGCTGCGGCAGAATGATGACACCCGGCACGAACTCAAGGCGTGTCGTCAGTCCCGCGAGATAGCCGAAGAGGACAAACGGCTCGTGGAAAAGGCTCGCGGTTGTATACGGCCCACGCCAGTCCGGCCTGTTCGTGATGTCCGCGCCGACGACATGGTCGTACGCGAGGAGATGAGTGTAACCCAATCCCTCCGCCGCCTGCGCGTAGTCGCGCACGGCAATCGGGTCGGCTGTGATTTCATTCTGCGGGAACGTCACTCCAATACGCATGGGGGCTTCCTTCTTTCGGTTCGTTTCAAAAGAGCATCTACAGGGCCGAACCGCTCACGCACAGTCGCTATTCCGTGCGACTGTGGTTTGCGTACTGACCGATGGGGATGCAGGCTTCAGCCTGCGTCCCCAGCCAATCAAGGTATCAAGGTGCATAAACCCACCGCCACCATGCATCTGTTAATACGTAGAGAGCGGCTTGCGGGCGAGGATGACGGCCTTATCGTCACTGTAAGAATAGACTGATCCATCCGCGTTATAGACGAGATCGTAGAATTCCTTTGTCGCCGGTGCGGCGTTCGCCCACGCGGAGCGGACATCGTCGGCATTCGCGTTCGCACGGCCAATCCACTGCTCCAGTTCGTGCTCTTTGCGATACAACTCGACGCTCACTACTTCGAACTCGGCGTCCGCAAGCAGCGCCAGCCACTCCGCCTCGGTTGCCGAACGGACGTGCGAGCCGTCCCGCAGTTTCTCGATATGATTGAGAAGGTCGCCCGCTTCACCCTCCGGCACGACGCTGTCTTCGAGCAGAAATCGCCCGCCTGGTTCGAGGACGCGCGCGACCTCATGAATATAGGCGCGGGTGTCCGGGAAATGGTGTGGTGCGATACGCGTCGTAACAAGGCTAAAGGCATGATCCGCAAAGGGCAAGTCTTCGGCGTCCGCGAGCGCGTACGCGACGTTCGCCACTCCTTTGGAAGAAATGAAATCGCGCGCTGTCAGCAACATTTTCTGCGTGAAATCGGACGCGACGACGGTTCCCGCCGTCTTTGCCACAGCGAGCGCGGTATGCCCGCCGCCTGTGGCGATATCCAGCGCGATGTCGTCGTCCGTCGGCGCGGCGAGTGCGACGAGGTGCGCGAGGTCATCGCCGCTCGCGTGCCCCTTGCTAACGACATAGTTCGCCGCCGTCGCCGCGAATTGCGCCTTCACCCGGTCTTTGATTGCCGCGTTCTGTTCTTCAGTCATGGCTGGCTCCCCCAATAGGACGATTCGTGCGGAGAGCATAGCACGAAGCAATGAGGAAGCGAATCCTCCTCATTAGTCATTGCTCTTTAGCCGCCGAGGCGGGTGAGGGCGACCTGCGGTTCCTTGTAATTTTTGTCATCCACGAGGGCCATCTGGTACTCGTGTTTGGCGGTTGCGATGTCGCCCTGCTTCTCGTAGACGATGCCGCGCTCATAATGCATGATCCCGTAGACACCCGCCGAGCGGATATTCTCTTGTGAGACCTGCAATGCTTCGTTATTCATACCAAGGTTGACCATCGCCGTGACAGGCCATGACTGGTACCAGAGTGTCCACGGATACTTCTGGATCAGCCCCATGTCCCGCGCTTTATGGTACGAATCCACCGCCTTCTGGAATTCCCCGGCCTGGAAGTACGCGCCGCCGAGGGCGAAAGGAAGGTCGGCATTCGTCGGCTGCTGCTCAATCCGGTTCCGCACATAGGCAATGTCGTGCGTGATGTTGACGGTGAGATTCATCTCATCGCCCATCACCTTTTGCACGTTCGGCACGAGCCGGTCGTTCCAGACGGGGATATAGACGTAGTTGTACACTGTCCAGAGATCATCGAACGCGGCGTACGAGATCGGCACCGCCGCGCCCTCCATCGAATCGTTGATAAGGAAAACGCCCTTCGCGTCGTCGTAGCCGCGCACGACGCGCCAGTGGCCGACCCCGGCGTGGTCTGTACGATTCTGCCATTGACCAACGATCACCGGGACGCCAACCGCGACAAGCCGCTTCACCCGATCCACCGTGCCGCCGTGATAAGCGTCCGCGTGCATTCCCTGGCTGTGCAGGTAATCCACGATCCGGTTCGACTCGACATTTTTGCTCCCCTTCACGCCATTGTTCGGGCGCAGGAATGCGGTCACGGCATTCGGATCGAGTTTCATGCCGAAATACGAGACGGACATCGCGATCGATTCTTCGGCGCACTGGTTCCATCCCTGGAACCAGTGGGACATCGGTTCAAGGAAGGTCGCAAGCGCAATCGCCTCCGGTTTCGCCGTGGGTGCAGGCATCGGCGTCGCGGGTACGGCGGTTGGGGATGGTGTCGCCGTTGCAACCGCTGTGACGACCGTCGTGCTCGTGGAAACATCAACCGCTTGCGCGACTTGCACGGCTGCGGTTGGCGCGATAGTGGCAGTCGAAGCGGGTGCCGGTGTGGCGGTCATGACCGGTGCGGGCGTTGGGGAGACGGCGATGGTTGCGGCGTCGGTAACTGGGACCGCCGGTAGCTGTCCGAGTGAGAGGACGACGCCCGCCGGTGTCGCGGTCGGCGCGGGGCGGTTCAAATACGGGATATGCCCCCGGACGCGCGCAGATTGCAGCCCGAGAGCAGCGGCAATCAGGCCAAGAATGATGAACGATGTTGCAACGCCGAGCCAGCGATCTCTATGGCGGAGTGGATGATTCATGGTCGGTTTCCCTTTAAAGCACGCGTGCGTTCATGCACGGAAGATGCGCTTATCATACACATTCTGTCAAGTTGAGGCGAATCTCCAGCCTGTGTCGCAGGGCATCGTTTTCTGCCGCCATGCATTGTGTCTCCACCCATACCTGAAAGTGCGATTCGCAACCCTCTTGACGACACCAAGGTCATTCGATATTCTTCTACGTAGATGAAAGATGAATGACTGGGAACGTTTGAGATGAGTGCCGAGGAACAGCAGATCGCGTTGCGGTTTTTCCGCGCGCTGGCTGACGAGAGCCGACTAAAGATCGTCGGGCTACTGGCGAATGGCGGGCGCAGCGTGGATGACCTTGCGAACGCGCTCCATTTGAAAGCGCCGACGGTTTCGCATCACCTCGCCAAGCTGCGCGAGGCAGGGTTGGTGCAGATGCGTGCGGAGGGCACCACGCATTTCTACCGTCTGGACATGAATATCCTGCGGCGGATGAGCCGGGAGATTCTCGCACCGGAGCGTATCGCCTCGCTCGCGGACGATGCCGAGGGTGACGCGTGGGACCGGAAAGTGCTCCGCCAGTCGTTCGAAGGGGAGCGCCTGAAACAAATCCCGATGAGCCGCAAGAAACGCGATGTCATCCTCAACTGGCTGGCGGGTCGTTTCGAGCTGGACAGGCGCTACCTGGAGAAGGAACTGAACGAGATCATCAAGCAGCATCACGAAGACTCCGCGACGCTACGCCGCGAACTGATTGATGGCGGCTGGATGGAGCGCGAGAATGGCGTGTATTGGCTGGTTGACGGCGACCGGCAGTCATACGGCGGGGAGAACCTCGTGCGCCTCGTCGGGGAAGCGGGCGTACGATGGCGGATCGCACACCGCGTCAACCGGCGCACTGCCGATCAATAGTCTGACAGACTTTCGAAGCAGTACCGTGAAGGAGAGAATCGTGAAACGGCTCACTGGCCTACGCTACCTCGTGCCGTTGCGCGAAGGCGGCTCGCTGCCGGCCGTTGTTGAGACGGATGAGCCGGGAGTATATGTGGTCAAGTTTCGCGGCGCGGGACAGGGCGTGAAGGCGCTGATCGCCGAACTGCTCGCGGCGGAATTGGCCCTGCTGCTCGGGCTCCCGGTTCCGGAGCCTGCGCTGGTGAGTCTCGACGCGGGCTTTGGGCAGGGTGAGCCCGACCCGGAGATTCAAGACATTCTGCGCGGCAGTGTCGGTGCGAACTTCGGTCTCGCCTATCTCGCTGGTGCGCTCGCCTTCGATCCCGCCGCCGATCGCACGTTCGATCCCGATCTCGCTGCGGCGATTGTCTGGTTCGATGCGTACATCACGAATGTTGACCGCACGGTGCGTAACACCAATCTGCTCTCCTGGCACGGAGCGACGTATCTGATTGATCATGGGGCATCGCTCTACTTTCATCACCGTTCGGAGGGGTGGGAGAAGAATGCCCATGTCCGCTTCCCACAGATCAAGGATCACGTTTTGCTGCCATTTGCCGGGGATATTGCCGCCGCTGGCGCGCGGCTCGCGCCGTTGCTCACCGAGGCGGCGCCCTGCGCGGTTGTGGCGGCGGCGCCGGACGAATGGCTGACCGGAGAGCAGGGATTCGCCAGCCCGACCGCGTACCGCGAGGCGTACATCGCGTATTTTCTCGCCCGGCTCGCCGGGCCGCGCCCCTTTGAAGAGGAGGCACGCGATGCCGCCACCGCCCTCCATCTGGTTTAGCTACGCTGTTATCCGCATCGTGCCGCGCGTCGAGCGGGGTGAATTCCTCAATGTCGGTATTATTCTCTTCGCGCGTACCGTCCACTTTCTGGTCTCCTGCATCGAACTTGATCGCCCGCGATTGCGTGCCTTCGCACCGAGCCTCGACATGGCAATCATCGAGCGCCATTTGGACGCGTTCGTCGCCATCGGCGCGGGAAGCGCGGCGGGTGGACCGATTGCCCAGTTGCCGCCGTCAGAGCGCTTTCACTGGCTCACCGCGCCCCGGAGCGCCATGATTCAGACCTCACCGATCCATATCGGCTGCGGCGCCGACCCACGCACGGCACTCGACGCGCTCTGTGACGCGCTCGTGCGCCCGCCCATCGCATAAGCGGCTACGCATCGAAGTGTCGGGGCGATGGAGAGGGGAGCAGGTCGCGCCACGTCAGCACATCGCCGGAATCATGTCGCCATGTGCGGCGAAGAGATCATCCACAAGCGACCAGATCTCGTCGAGCGTCAGTTCTGCCGCGAGATGCGGATCAAGCATCGCGGCATGATAGACATGCTCCCGCTTCCTTTCCAGCGCTGCCGCAATCGTCACTTCCTGCACATTGACGTTTGTGCGCATCAGCGCGGCAAGATGCACTGGCAGGTCGCCGACCACTGTCGGCTGAATACCGCTCGCGTCTACGAGGCAGGGAACCTCGACAGTGCAGCCGTCCGGCAGGTTCGTAATCAGGCCGTCGTTGCGTACATTGCCGTAGATGACGGCAGGGATATTCGTCTCCTTCGCGCGGATGATCTGGGCGCAGTACTCGCTACTCTGTTTCATCGGTAGCGGGCGGTCGCTATTCGTTAATTCGTCGCGCATTGCTGCCCAGCGCGCATTCTGGTTCTCGCAGCGCGTGAGGTACTCGTCCAGCGGGATGTGGAATCGCTCGATCAGTTCAGGGTGGTTGCGCTTGATGAAGTATGGCACATACTCCGCGAAGTGCTCGCTCGATTCAGTAACGAAATAGCCGAGTCGCCGGAAGATTTCGCACCGTACCGCGTCGTGCATCCGCAGTTGCGCGCTATCCGGCTGCTCCACGTCATTGGGAGTTGGCAACGGCGGGTAGGCATTCGGCCTACCGAATCGCTCACGCAGCAGTGGATAGGCATCTTCGCCGCTCGCGCGCAGTTCGAGGTAAAAGGCCATGTGGTTAATCCCGGCACAGCGGTACTCCATTGCTTCCGGCGGTACGCCGAGATAGCGCGCCAGTTGCGTTGCTGTTCCCTGCACGCTGTGACACAAACTGACTGTTTTGATTCGCGTCGCGCGTTGCACCGCGCCCGTGACCATCGCCATCGGGTTGACGTAGTTCAGGAAGAGGACATTTGGGCAGACTGTCTCCATGTCGCGGCACATGTCGAGCACGACTGGAATCGTTCTAAGCGCGCGGAAAATGCCACCGATGCCAAGCGTGTCCGCAATCGTCTGCCGGAGGCCGTACTTTTTCGGTATCTCGAAATCAATCACCGTGCTCGGTCGGTATCCGCCGACCTGGATCATGTTGACGGCGTAATCCGCGCCATCGAGCGCGGCGCGGCGGTCTGTCGTTGCGGTGATGACGGGCTTCGCTCCGACTGTCTCCGCCACCCGTCGCGCGACGATTTCCGCGACGCGCAACCGCTCTGGATCAATGTCCATCAGCGCGATCTGACTCTCCCGCAGTTCCGGATACGACAAAATATCGCCGAGCAGGTTTTTCGCGAAGACGACACTCCCCGCGCCGATCATCGTGATCTTCGTCACGTCGTTCCTCCGAGTAATCAGTAGTCAGTAGCCAGAACGGAAATAATCCCACTGGTTACTGATTACTGACTGCTACCCGTACCGTACCTGTGGCGCGGCGACTTCCGTCATCGCGTTCATGATCTCGTCGAGCGTCGTACTATTCTTGACGATCGCCGCGAAGGGGACACTATTCGATTCCGGCACCCACCAGACACGGCCCCGGTAATGGACGCGTACACCACCAGCATCGAGGTAGATATGAAGACCGATCTGTCGCTCCAGCAACACCGCGACCGCCGCTTCGCCGCCGATCATTTTGACGAAGCGGCTGTACATCCGCTTGCCCATCTCCATCAGCATGAGCGGATTGACGAGGGACTCCGGTTGACGAACGGTCGCCGGGTCAACCGCGTTGGCGATCCCGCCCGTCATCTTCACCGGGTTGCCGATCGAGGGGCCGTTGCCGGGTTGATTCGCTCGCGTCCGCCCGAGCGATTCATCCTCGTTGGAGACGTGGGTTCGGCCACGCAATTCCGTCGGATCGCTACTCATGATTTACCTCCAGTAGAGAAGTCAGTAGTCGACACTCGGCAGTCGGTAGAAAGTCGGCACGTTGCTCAACTTCGCACTTACATTGCGCTCAGTATAGCAAAGCTACGGCGTATGAGACGCCGTGGCAGCTATATTTCGTTACTCTACCGACTGCCGACTGCCGACTTCTCTACTGATTCGGGCGCGCGATGACGAGCAAGCGATGATCGTCCACGCCATATGGCCAGCAGGTGACGAGCGTTAAGCGCTCATCGCCAGTCGTACCGATGAATTTAGCGTTTTCGATGCGCTTATCGAGCGACTCGCCAACCTCCGGCAGGAGCAGAATATCGTCCACATGATAGCCGATCTGGCGATCACCCGCCTGAAGACTCAATGGATCGCCCTTCTTCAGTTTATAGAGGTTCTTAAAGACTTCGCCTTGCCAGTCGTCATGCCCGGCAAGGACGACATTCTCGCCTTCGCCGGGGTTCGCGCTGGAAAAGTTGTGGCCAACAGCATACGGCGCAACATCCCAAATGTATGCTTGCTGACCATTAATCTCAACTGGCGAGATACCGACCTCGACCACATCCGAATCCACATTAATCGTGGGGATCGCGAGATGCATTGGCTTGGGCATTTTCGGTTTCGGTGTCGGTAATGGTGCATCGGTAGGCGCAGTGGTATCAGCGGACGTGGGTATGGGCGTTGCCGTTGGCACCGGTACGGCAGCAACAATTCTGCGGTCTTTGCCGTCAGATGTTGTGGCGACGGGCTGCGCCGCGCGGGTGCCGACATTCGCGGTCGGTGTGCGGGCAGTGTCCGGCACGAGCGCGCCAGAAACGGTGGATGGGAACGGCGTCGCCGGTGTTCGCGCCACCGGTGTCGTCGCAAGCGTCGTCGGTGTCGTTACCCGACGGAGAAAGGCTTGCGTCTCAGCGTCGTGCTGATGCCGATTCCACGCGGTAATGCCTACAGTCAGAAGGATTGTCAGGATACCGGCGGCGATGAGCAGCGTACTTACTATCTGGGTGATTCCTCGACGTGCAGGCGCGGGTACATCACCATCATCGTTAGCGACTGTTGTCACAACGACGGGAGGTACGGTATCGCCGTCACCGGTCGTCGGTTCTTCCCTCTTTGCCTCAACTGGTGCTGTCACACGGTGATCGGTGATTCCCGCTTCGGGCGAGGTAGCGCTATGCCCGGACACGGTATCCGCCGTTTCGATTTCCGTCGTTTTCTCCGTCGCCTCGTCGAGCGCTATTTCCGGATCGTCGGTCATGTCCCCGTCCTTGCTTTCATCACACCCACACAAGATCGTACGTACAATAGCGACCCCATGGATCAAACGTCAAGTGCGATTGTCACGAGTGAACACTGGCAGGACACTCTGCAGGGGACGCTCGCACAACGTGTTCCACCAAAAGCGCCATTGACAAATTACCGTCGTCGTCCGATCATTAGAAGTGCTAACAGTACGATGCTCTAGTGATTGTGATGGACTCAATGCTGGCAACCGACGACGAAACGACGATATGCTTTACGGAACAGCCGACAGACATTCCCGCACTGGATACCGCACTCGTTACGGCAATGGATCAGACAATCAGCCACTATCAGCGGTCGCTCCGTCTTGCCATCGAGCAGGCGGAAGGGCCGGCACGATTGACGATGCCGCAACTGCGCTGTCTCCAGGCGTTTGGCGCGGATGGCGCCGCGCTTACGACACAACTTGCGCGGCGGATGAAGGTCGCGGTACCGACGATGACGAGCATGATTGACGGTTTGGCGGAGCGCGGCCTCGTCACGCGCCATCCCGATCCGGCGGATCGGCGTCAGGTGCGGATCATGATGACCGATGAGGGGCGCGCGGTGCTCAGTCGCTATCAGGCGATTATGCACGCGCGTCTCCGCACGTTGATTGGCTATCTCAACGCGTCGCAAAAGAAACGGTTGCTCGCCGCGATTCAAGATATGGCGATGATGCTCGACGCGGACGCTGGCGGGCGGGTCGAGCGCGACAAAGCGAAAGGGAGCAATTAGTCCCATGGCAACGATCATCGCTCCCACACCCGTCTTTCTCGACACACCCATCACGGAGGTAACGCTCGACGCAACGGTACTCGTTAGCTTCGCAGTCGTTATCCTCACGGCGGCGACGTACGCGTTCAACAGGCACGAATAGCGGAGCGTCCCACGACACGCGGCGAAACGGGCACTCAGGGCGCAGGGAGCGACAGATGATTGGCAAGTCAACACAACCGGCGGCAGGACGTGGAACCGCAGCCGAGATAACAGCGGCAGTGTCCGCACCGCGCCAGGGGACATTTGCCTCCCTGCAAATCCGCGATTACCGCCTGCTCTGGTGGGGCATGATCGTCTCCAATATCGGCACATGGATGCAGATGGTCGCGCAGGGCTACCTCGTCTACCAACTGACCAATTCTCCCTTTGCCCTTGGCCTCGTCGGTTTCGTCCGTGCCGTACCGGTTTTTACCTTCTCGCTCTTTGCGGGCGTCATCGCGGACCGCGTGGACCGGCGCAAATTGCTGATCGTTACGCAGTCGCTGGCTGGCGTTTTCGCTCTCATCCTCGGCATCCTGACCTCGGCGGGCATCATCACTGTCTGGATGATTATGATCCTCGCGTTCATGTCGGCGGCGGTCGCATCCTTCGACAATCCGACGCGGCAGGCGCTCGTGCCGGACATTGTCGGAAGAGAGTACATCGCCAATGCCGTCGCGCTCCAATCAGCGGCGTTCAACGGTACGGGTATTCTCGGCCCGTCGCTCGCGGGGTTGGCGCTCGGCTTCATCGGCATCGCCGCGTGCTTCTACATCAACGCCATCTCCTTCCTCGCCGTCATCATCGCACTTTGGCTAATGACCTCCGTGCCAAATCGAACGATGCGCAAGCAGACGATGTTCGAGAATTTGCGCGAAGGGTTCGGCTATGTGCGCGGCAACCGGACCGTCGCCGCACTGCTTATCCTCATCGCACTCGTTGGCCTGCTTGGGCGGCCATACAGTCAACTGATGCCGGCGGTGCAACGCGATGTCCTCCACGTCGGCGCGACCGGGCTGGGCATGCTGATGGCCTTCTCCAGCATCGGCGCATTGATCGGCGCGCTCGCGATTGCTTCGTTGAGCAACTTCACCCATCGGGGCTTACTCCTGACGATCTCGATCGGCGCGTTCGGTGCGGCGCTGATCGGCTTCGCGATCTCGCGATCGTTCCCAGTCTCGCTCGGCCTGCTCGTCATCGTCGGCGGCGCGGCAACGATGAGCATGTCCACGACGAACATGCTGATCCAACTGAACGTCCCGGCGGAATTCCGTGGCAGAGTGTTATCAATGTACACAATGATCGCAATGGGAATGATGCCGCTCGGTTCCATGGTGCTTGGCACTATTGGCGATTTCACAGGCGTCCCCATGGCACTCATTTTCGGCGGCATCGGCTGCCTCGGGTCACTCATCATTATCAGTCTGTGGGTGCCGTCCGTCCGCACCGCATCCTGAAATGCATCGCTGTCGGTGTGCCATTCGTATGCGATAATGGCATCGTCCGCGATCACCTGCGGGTTTATGGAGGAACTCCCATTGGTAACAGAGACGAAACAGACGCTCAGTGAGCGTATCGTTGTCAACCCGCAGATTCTCGTCGGGAAACCGGTGATCCGAGGAACCCGTATTCCGGTCGAAATCGTGCTTGCACACCTTGCGCTTGATGTAGATAGGACTTACGCGGTTGGGACGATTTTCCTGGTGGTGGCGGGCTTTAGCCTGCCACAGAGAGGCAGGCTAAAGCCCGCCACCACCGGATTTCTCTCGCGAACTGCGTAACTCCTAGTAGATTTGGAATCACTCCTCGCGGATTATCCCCAGCTGACGCCCGACGACGTGCGCGCGTGCCTCTCGTACGCTGCGGGACTTGTCGCCGATGAGGATGTCTTTCCCATCGCGGTCACTGACGTTCCCGCAGCCGACTAACGGTGCGCTTCCTGCTTGACGAGAACGCGGAGTATCGGTTTGTCATCTTCTTGCGTGCGCATAATCATGATGCTACCTCGATAGCGCGCGACTACGTCCAGGGGAATGTCCGACCGCGACATCCTGGGCATCGCATATCGCGAACAACGTATCGTTATCACCAACGACCGCCATTTTAGTGCGCTGATTTTCAGGCAGGGTCTTCCCCATGCCGGTGTCATATTCTTCCGGCTGAGCATGGCGGATGTCTTCGTGAAGCGATCGTAGCGGCATATCTGATCGAGCATTACCCCAATGAACTGCACCACTTCATCGTTGTCACGGATCGCGGCATCCGCATGCGGCGCGATTGAGCTGACGGGCTGTGCTATTCTGAGCCGGGGTAATAGCACAGTATGCAAGGAGTTCGCTCCATGCTGGCCTTACAGCGTAATCGCGGCATCATGACCGGGTGGATCGTCGGCATGCTCGCCATCGTCGGGATCATTGCCTGTTTCGTCATCTACGGCGTCGAGGCGCGGCGGACACGCGAAAACTTCGACGACTCGCTGGCGCAGCGTGCGGACGATGTCGCGAATGTCGTCCTCAAGCCGGACGGCACGATTGACACCTATGCGCTCGAATTTGCGCGCGATCTGAATACCGCCGGGATTGATGTCTATCTGTTCACACCGGACGGAACGCAACTCAAAGCCCCCAATCCGCAGCGCGTCCCGAACCTGCCCGCCCTGTTACCTCTCAAAGTCGCCGAGGATGGCGCGACTGATGTCCGCACGCTCTCGTCGCCCGGTACCGGCACACGCGTCGTGACGGAACCGGTCTGGATCGGCGAGGTAGACAGCGCACACATCGCCGTCATTGTGCAAACGGGGCGACCGGACGCAGCGCTCTACGATTTGTTGCACAGGTTGCGGCTAATCATGGCGCTGATCGGCGGTGGCGTCATCGTCTTCTCAGTCATCGGGGGGCTCTTCCTTGTGCGGCAGGTGATGGTGCCAGTACGGCGGTCTCTTGCCCAGCAACAGGCATTCGTCGCCAACGCCGCGCATGAGTTGCGAACGCCACTCGCGGTCATCCAGGCAACAACCGAACTTGCCCTTATGCGGGAGCGGAGCGCAAGCGAATACCGCGCCGCACTCGAAGAGATTGGCGCATCCGTCGCGGAGACGAGCACGATGATCGCCGATTTGCTGACACTCGCACGGATTGACGCGGGCCGTCAGCCGATTGTCCAAAGCCAGGTCAACATCGGCGCCCTCGCGTCGGCTATCGCGGAAGACACGAAGAGTACTTTTCCCAGCCATCCGATCAGTACGGATGTTGATGGCGACGCGGTCATCGAGGGTGACGAGCGGCTCTTGCAACGGCTGCTCGCCAATCTAGTCGAGAATGCCTGCCACTACACGCCACCGGAGACATCCGTCGCGATTACGGTACGTCCCGAACGGGATTGGCTTGCGATCCGCGTGCGGGACGAAGGACCGGGCATCGCACCTGCGGAGATCGAGCACCTCTTTGAGCGATTCTATCGTGGCGCGAGCGGAGTTGAGAGTGGTCATCATGGGGTGGGCCTCGGCCTCAGCCTCGTCCAACAGATCACCGAAGCGCACGGTGGCCGCGTTGGTATTGTCAGTTTTGTGGACGTTGGCACGACGGTAACAGTGCTTTTGCCCCGCTCCACGCACCGGTTTATCCCGCACTTGCCACTACTCGCTGAAAGCGCGGACCGCTCGCCGGTGAGCGCGAAATAACCCCTTTCCCTTTCATATACAAGCAAAAAGTTCAACGCGTCGCTTGGCACTACGATGATCTGCCCCACGATGCAAGATTGTTCTTCCAAGCGGATTTGCGCAATCAACTCGACAGAATGTTGTGGGATATGCTAAGATACGGATATGCGTTCGCGTGTACGGACAGTAGAGAGCGAAAGAATAGGAGGTGATGCCATGAGCAGTAAACCTGAGCAGGAGCAGAAATCCGCGTCTATCGCGAGTCGGCAATCCGTCCGGGATATCCCGACGACGCCGCAGCCGGAGCAGCAGACGCTGTTCACGATAGACACGAATGGGAAGTTGACGCCCGGTGTCGCGCTGATGCGGGAACTGACGGCGGACGCGACACTGACACTTGCGCGCTACTGGTTCCGGCGCTATCTCGAACAGTCCGGTCACCCGAAGAACACGATTGAGTCATACTCGTACGACCTCGCATTGTTCGAGGAACGAATCGGGCCGAAGCCAGTGCCGCAGATCAGCGCGCGAGACATCGCCGCCTTTCTCGGCGATAGTACGACGCGCAGCACGCGCAAGCGGCGGCTCACGTCGCTCAACACTTTCTTCAAGTTCCTCATTGTGCAGTGCAAACTGGTCACCGAGAAAGAGAATCCAGCGGCAGGGTTTTATCCCGAACACATCCCGCTTAAGACACCGCAGCCATTATTCGCGGACGAGCAAGAGCGATTTCTTGATGCCGCCGCCGATGAGAATGAGCGTTCCACACTGATCGCGCACCTGCTTTTGCAGCTCGGGTTTTCGCGCGGCGAGTTACTAACGATCCGCAAAGAGCATGTGGATATGTCTGATGCGGAGCATCCGATTGTCTACGTCTATTACGACTCGGCCCGCTACCGAAACAAGGAGCGGAAACTCGCGGCGGATGCTACCTTCGCAGCGATCTTCACTGCCTACGTCGCGGCGTACGATCCGCAGGAGCGACTGATCGCGCTACCACCGCAGTCCATCAACAAGATCGTCGAACGAATCGCCGCGAACGCGGAGATCGCCAAGAAAGTAACGCCGCAGTCGCTCCGCGACACCTGGGCGGTCGAGCGCGCCCGCGAAGGGAACGACGCCGGGAAACTGATTGGCCTCCTTGGTCTCGCGGAAGATTCGCGCAACAAGATGAGCGTTGAACGCTACATCAAGCTCGCCTCCCCGGCCCTGTCATAATACAGGACTGATACTCTTTCACGATAGTGATGACGGAATAGCGTTGATCCCTGTTCGCCACCACGGATAGTTCGTCATCCGTATCACGACCTTCGGATGATCCCACAATCGTGCCAGTTCCCGCGTCAGCGCG
>JAABUY010002989.1_pt1 | contig 19220 bp, 28 predicted proteins | sample 5560271 | NCBI WGS metagenome assembly JAABUY01 (sample SAMN10711886, study PRJNA513374) | rock metagenome | isolation source: Antarctica rocks | place: Antarctica: Victoria Land, University Valley
TGGCAGCTTCGGGCACCGTTTGATTGCAGCCAGTTACTAGCTCAGCGCCGGCCTGACCTTGTCTGAGCCTGTCTTGCGGGCCATAGCAGCCTGTGCGCAAGCCTTTGGCAATGCAGCTCCTCCCACAACAGGTATGGTCGTACAATCTGTGTCAGAGCCTTTGCCACTACCAATAGTTTTTTACCGTCACAAGCCTTGGCGCCAGAAGGGACACGCAAATGCCAGCGGAGCTGTAAACAACCACTGCCACTTATATGCAGCCAAGTGCGTGCGTCAGCACGGCACACATCAACAGGCTTCTGTCGAGAGTGTGCTGCATATGCATTGAGCAGTATGCTGCCTGCGTACACCTGCACCCAAGCAGCATCGCGCACCTGCCTGCGTACACCTGCACCAAGCAGCATCCCGCACCTGCCAGGCGAACAGGAAATACATGGTGCGTCTGAAGCTCAACGGCACGGCTGTTGGTCACAACATGCAGCGCGCTCTGACGAAGAGCTCCCCAGTAGGTAAAATGTGGTGTCTGGTGAAACGCACGTTCCTCCAATACGCTTTAGGCACGTTCAAACAGAAGAGGCAGGGACAGCCTTGTGTAGCTGTGCACCCCCGCTGTCACAGTGTATGTGTAAGTAGCGGTCCACAGCACCTGAGGGCCACGCTGCTTCACTTAAAGCCTTACTGGCGGCACCAGTCACGTGTGTGATAGTGGGCATGGAGCACCGCAGGTATATAGAGCTCGAGTTCCACTCGAGTTTCAAAATCTCCAGGGTAGGTCCGCACGTGGCATAAGGGCTTGCTGATGTGTTTGCGCATCCCGAGTGTTTCCAAGATAGGTGCACACATGTTTGCCTGGTTCAAAGGGCAAGGTGAAGATATGCATTCAGGGCAAGGTAAAGGTACGCAATCCATGCCCGCCCAATCAGCAGACGGAGTGCCGGGCCTGAGCCTGATACGGGGCGCAAATGTGTTTGCCCCGGCGCACTGCGGTCTGCAGGACCTGCTGCTATCCAGCGCAGGTATTGTGCAGCTAGGTCCTGACAAGCTGGGGCCAGCGGAGGCGCTGGTCAGCCCCGTAAACATAATCGACGCTACCGGGTGCATTGCAGTTCCAGGTATCCCAATCCTTGCGCCGGGCAGAGCTGGCTCCGCTGCGTTCTAGTGCCATCGCTGCCTGGCAAGTCATGACGCGGCTGATGCCCGCGCAGGGCTGGTGGACATGCACGTTCACATATGCGGCGGGGGCGGCGAAGCAGGCGCGCCGTGAATGACAGTCCACCGTATGCACGTATTTTCAAACGAGGAACAATCTGCGACCGCATGGCGCACTTACCTTACTAAGCTACCAAGCGACAGGCCCGGCCTCACGCTGCCCAGAGGCGCCCTTGTCTGGGCTACTTGAAGCGGGCATTACCACAGTTGTCGGCGTCCTGGGCACCGACACCGTCAGCCGGAGCCAGGTGCGGCGCTCGAGCCCTACACACATCTTGTAAAGGCGCGCACCGTGTCTGTCGGGTGCGCTTTGGGATTGCAGAGCTGCCCTGGCCCTGGGGACGCTCGCTCACAGGTGCCACCCTGCCGACGGTCCCAGCCGGGAGGCAGCACGCCCTCGTGGGCTGCCCGCCGGGCGCTCCCTGCCAGCCTGCCCGATGCAGCTGCCCCGCGTCCGGCGGGCGCGCCGCCGTGCAGCGAGCTGAGGGTAGGGTTGAGGTTAGGGTCAAAGCACAGCGCGCTGAGGGCCCGCAGCGCAGGGGCGCCGCAGGAGGGCCTGGTCGCCAAGGCGCGCGCGCTGGCCGCGGAGGGCCTGACCGCGCGGCTCTGGGCCGGCGGGTACGGCTTCCCGCCGGCCACGGCCACGGGCGGCGCCCAGCGCGACGTATGCCTGCTGGAGCGCTGCGTGGGCGTGGGCGAGGTGGCCGTGTCGGACCACCGCGGGTCGGCGCCGAGAGCGCGCGAGCTCGGCCGCCTGGCCAGGCACGCCACGAATGTGTTGGCGGCAGTCCGACGCCGCAAGGCGCCCGTGCACCGGCACCGCAGGGCATGCAACCAGCCTGCCCAGCGCCCAGCGCCTGGCGCTGTCGTGCTGTCGTGCGCGCGCTGTCCTGGCATGCGGCCCCGCCCCCTGCATGCCGTGGCCCGCCGGTGAGGCCGCCGCGCGCGCAGCGAGGTGCGCGTGGGCGGGATGCTCGCCGGCTCGGCCGGCCTGACCTACTGCCACATGGGCACCGCGCCGACGCGCCTGGACCCGCTGCGCGCCGCGCTGGCGGCCGCGCCCAGCCTGCCCAGGTGACCGCCCGGCCTGCCGCCCGCCGGCGCGGCACCCGCGCGCAACGACCCTTGTTTGGTATCATCATGGTGAACCGGGCCGCGGCGGCTGCAGGACGACCATCCTGCCGACGCATGTGGAGCGCACGCCCGAGCTGGCGGCGGATGGGCTGGCCTGGCTGCGCGAGGGCGGCTGCGTGGACCTCACCGCCGGCCAGCCGGTGGCCGCCCGACGCCCTGCGGGGCGCCCTGCCATGCCGCGGCACTGCCCGTTCGTGCTGGCAGGGGGCTAGCCAGGCTCCGGAAAGGCGTTTGCGTGCAGCGCGCGAGCGCACCTGTGTCGCTCTCCGCGTCGACCAGCTACCTGCTCTGGCTGCGGCCGTCGCTGGGTGCTGCGCAGTTGCACCGCGCTGCACCCGCCGCCTGAACACAACAGTTAGGCTACATTGACATATCAGGGCAAGCTGCTGGTTAGATGGCTCAGGGCATGCACGCGCAGCCAACATCAAGGGAAATGCCGGCCGGCCTTGAACTAGGGTACAGTTTCCCTGATTACGCCCTAATCGTGCAGGCGCGCGCTGCGCTGGCGCTGTACGGCCGCCAGGACGCGGAGCTGCTGGCGCAGGGCCGGCCTTGAAGTAGGGTACAATGTCCCTAATCATGCCATAAGTGCGCAGGCGCGCGCGGCGCTGGCGCTGTACGGCCGCAAGGACGCGGAGCTGCTGGCGCGGGTGAGCGTGTCAAGCGACGCGTACGGCAGCTGGCCGGTCTTCGACGCGCGCGGCGAGCTCGTGTCGTACGAGGTGCGCGCTGGCGCGGCGCTCGGGCGGGCCCGTGGCCGGCCTGGTGCCAGCGGGCTGTGCGCAGGGGCTGGCAAGGCGTCTCCGCTGGAGGCGGGAGCCGGTGGCGCCTCTGCTGCGTGCTGATCTGCAGCATGCTGGGAAGGCTGCCATCGGAGGTCGGTTGCAGGGCCTGTGTTCCCACGTCTGGCATGAGTCCGGCATGCTGCTCGTGCATGCCGCTGCGGCTCTGGAGACAGCAGGGCTGCAGCCCTTGTCCGGCGCCCGGGCAGACGCAGGCATGCTGTTGGCTCCTTGCTGCGCAACCTGGTGCTGTCCGCAGCCCTGACCCCGGCCCTGGTGCGGACACCAGCCGCCCTCGGGGCCCCCGCGACCGCGCCGCCAGTGCCGCGCTGACGCCTCGCCCGCGCCCAGGTCACCGCGCCCAGCGCGCTACTCGCCTGCCTGCGCGCGCTGGTGCAGGAGGACGGCTGGCCGCTGGAGCGCGCGCTGCCGCTCTTCACTGCCAACCCGGCGGCGCGCCTGCGACTGCCGCGCAAGGGCCGGGCGCGCCCCTCCCATCTGGCAGAGGGGTGCACGCACGAGCAGTCACGTGTGCACCAGGTCACTGCAAGCCGTGCGCCTCCGCGGCGGCCGCTTGTGCTGGCACATGCGGGCGGCGCCCAGCTGTGGTGCCCGGCCGCACCTGCTGGACGTGCCAACTGATGCTGCTCGCCTGTGCACAGCAGTGATTGCAGAGACCGCATCTGTGTGCTGGCGTGCCATCGGCCCCCGCCTGTGATGCGGGTGCGCCCTGGCTGCATTCCGAGGCCGACGCGTGACTGCTGTCAGTGTCAACACGCGACAGGCCGGCGCCGCCACCACACATGCGGCGGCCTGTGGGTGGTATGTCCGGGCTGAACCAGTTCCAGAACTGAACCACTGTGTTCAAGTCTAGGGTTGGGGCCGCACCAGGCGCTGGCCATGCCCGCGCGCAGCTGGCGCCCGACGCCGACGCGGACCTGCTCCTGCTGGATGCAAATCTGCGCCTGCTGCATGCAGAGTCTAAAGGTGATAACTGCGAGTGTCAATAACAAGAGAGCAATGGCGGCCCGCGCGCAGCTGGCGCCCGACGCCGACGCGGACCTGCTGCTGCTGGACGCGGAAACGCTGGAGCTGCGCTACGTGGTCGCGCGCGGCGAGGTGCTCAGGCGCGCGCGCACGCGCCCGAGCATGGGGCCTTGCACGGCGCGCGCGCCAGGCTCTGGCGTGCGCACGCACGCCTCGCTGCACACTCCCAGGCAGCCTGCTGGTCTGTACATGCAACGGTCCGCGCCATGCTTTGTCAGCCTGACGAGCGCACGGGGCGCGGCGGCGGCCGCACGGTGCGCTGCTGTGCAGAAACCACTGACAGCAAGGCCGGCAGCGCCGCCGCGCAGCTGAAGGAGGAAGGAAGGGAGACTCTGAGTGCGCGCGCCTTTCAGGGCACCCAGGCGTGTTGGGTTGCAAGCCTGTTTCAGCCAGCTAGGGCTGAAACAGCACTGCCGGTCCTGGCAGGACGCCCGAGTGGACGCGCGGGAGCTTCTGGGAGCGCGGCGAGCGCATCCGGCCCCTGCTGCCGCGCGCCGCGCCCGCTGCGAGCTGACGGCCGAGGCCAGCACACTGAGGAGGAAGGCCGAGGCTTCCTGTTCTTGGAATGACATTCCAAGGGCAATCACACCTGCAAACCCTGCAGGGGCAGTTCAAATGATGTGAAATTATGCTCGACAGCTGGACCCAACAACAGGCGCTGCGCCCAACAGGGCGCGCGCGCCCAGAGCCTTTCCTTTCCTATCGTTGCGTGCCCTCCTGACCCGCTTCCGCGCACTGGTGGAGCAACCGCCTGCACCTACAAGCTGTTGCTTTCCAACAAGATTTCAACATAAGCTGATTACATGTCGCCTTCCTGACAGAGGCTTTTTGATAAGCTCCAGCTGGCCTTGCTGCACACTGTGCAGTGCACAGCACGCACGTAAGAGTGACACATCCCTACTCCGCACAAGCTTCCCGTGCAGTAAATGCGCGCTGTGTGCTTGTTCGCAATATGAGCAGTGCTCTGAAAGCAGTGGTGCAGCAAGTCTTGTTTGAATCCGCTCATTGCTCTGACAGCAGTGATGCAGGCCAGCCTGAAGGTGTTGGCCGCTTGCGTCCAGGAGCTATTGTAAATACGCTCAGCAGACCAAAAAAAAAACGGTTCAGATGTATCTGTTGATGAAGGAGACGACCTATCTCTTTAGCAAGCTGCATCTGACACTGACCTTAGGTACTTACTTGGTGTGCCTGTGACGAGCTTGCTCCCCAATTTTGCCATCTGAGGTGCTTTCAGACATACACCAAAACCTCCACACATTGCCACATGACTGCCTGGTTTACAAGTAAGGCAAGCTGGTAGGAACAACACACCCGGACCACTGAGCGATGGGCAAAAGACGGATTAACGACGAGGGAGAAACACTTGGTAAGCGGCAGCGTCCACGGTTTATTCAATCACCTCAGCTGAATCAGAGCATGTCTCCAAATCTCCCCCAACTCAACAAAAGAGCTTAGGGCTCAAACAACCAGCAGCATGTATCAATTATTGACAGCCCTCAATCATTGAGCGGGTGACCGGCCCTGAAATGTGGGTACATCTGGGCAATATCGGGCACATCAGGGGCATGTGGGGGGCATGTGACTTGTTCAGGCCTGAAAACCCACCTGAATGAGCATGGCATGCCCAGGCTGATCAGCCCTGCCTCCAATGCATCGATACGCACCCTGGCCCCCATTATATTCGCTTTTTTAAGGAGATTCTATGGCGGTTGCCGTATTAGCAGCACTAGGTCGGGTAGGGTGCCGAGGGCCGGTCCGGGCAGGTCCGGCAGTTCGGGGTTCGGAACCGGGGTCCGGGTTGCAATTGCCTAAACAGCCCTAGTTGGCTGAAACAGGCTGTAACCAGATACGCCCTGGGTGCGCCGAAAGGCGCGCGCACCCACAGGGCCTTTCATTCATTCTCAGATTGGCAGGTTCCGTCAACCCTATTGATACATGTGCAGGCCCCATGCTGATCTCCAGCCTCGAAGCGTGCGCAAATTGGCGCCACCCCTGTCACCTGGCACAGCCATGCACAGCGAGCGGACTCATGCTGGACTGACAACGCCCAAAAATACGCTCTGTGCGACTTCAGTAATTCGTAGGATGAAAAATTGGTCGCAGCAGCGACACAGCACCACGCCCCCCCTGCGAATGCGGCTCCAGCAGACTTCGCGGACTGTAAGCACACATGTGCCCGTCAGGCACAGCCGCCCAGACATGCCCGCTGCATGGTCGCAGATGCACCCGGCAGGGGCGTGCCGCGGCGCCGTTGCTACCAAAATGCCCCTCGCCCGGAGCGCTGCGCGCTCCGCGGCGCGCGCTATGCGGGGTCGATGATGTGCAGCGCCTCCATGTGGCGCAGGTTCTGCAGGATGAACGCGCGGTCCAGGTGCGGCACGTCCTGGTACTCCGTATGCTCGCGCACGCCCGCGCGCATCTTGACAGCGTCAAATCTGCACGCCGCGCGCCTCCGGCCTGAGCGCCAGGCGCGGCCACACGCGCGCCTCGCCGGCCAAGCAGGGCACGCGCGCTGGTCCACACGGCTGCTGATGCGGCAACCTCCTGGGCTGGCCACGCACGCGCATGGCGCGCCCCAGCCAAAAGCCAGACAGCCATGGCGCAGTTGCCGGGCACGCACGAGCGCTCGCCGGGCGCCAGCGGGGGGCGCACTTGGTTCCCGCGCCGGCGATGGGCGCCTGCCACTGGTAGATGATCGGCAGCGGCGAGTGCGCCTGGCGCTTGCTGTCCAGGCCCTCCAGCACCGCCTTGAATTCCTGGTACCTGCGGCGCGCGAGACACGCCGCGCCCCTCGCACACGTTATCATTCTTGCACCTGCCCGGCGGGGCGAGACGGCGCCCACAAGGCGCGCGCGCGTGCATGGCCTACAACGGCCCGTTCAAGAGCGCGGCGCCGCACGGTCACTGCAACAGCTCCAGCCCCGAGGGCGGGCTGCAGCGGACAGAGCGCACTGATGAGATAACACCGTGCGGCCCGGGCGCGCACCACTGCGCGTAGTCCTGGATGTGCCGCACGCCGCCGCGCGCCTCGGACACCCAGCCGACGATGGCGTCCAGCGACACGCCGTCGTCCCAGTGCGGGTTGACGACGTGGTAGCAGTCGATGCCGCTGCGGTGGTTGCTCAGCACGCCGGTGATGCCAGCGGCCACGAAGTCAACCGGCCTGCAGCCGCAGCAGTTACAGGTTAAGTGCCTCCGCCCAGAGGATGCCAACTCGCATTTGGTTTCCAAAACACCCGGCAGTGAGACCGGCACTCCCCCCGCTAAGCAACATCATAAGGATAAGCAGACAAGCAAAAAGCGCACACCCCTGGAGCAAGCACGCCACAGGCAAGCAGGCCGGCAGTCGCGCAGCCGTGCGCGGGCGGCGCACATGCCATCAAAGTGGCGGTTGGGGCCAGAGGGGTCCTTGTAGAAGGAGGCCGGCGCGAGGCGCGTGTACGCGATGCCGGCCAGCAGCCGCGTGAAGAAGTCGGTCGGGTTAATCTGGCCCAGGTACCTGCGCGGCCGCGGCGCGCCGGTGAGCAAGCGCCGCCCTTTGAACCAGCCGCGCTGCACAGCCGCGCATGACCCACCCTGCGAACGCTCCAGGACTTGTGAAAAAACCTGTAAAAGACAGGCATGACCCACCACCTTGTACACGCACACTCCAAGACTTTCCCTGGAAGAGACAGGACGGCACACAGGGGCATGCTCGCGGTGCCGCGGCCTGCACGGCGGGGCGCGCACTTGCTGTGCGACAGGATCATGCCGCAGCGGAAGATGGACACGGGCACGCCGTAGCGCTCGTGCAGCTGCTGCAGCTGCACCTCGCTCGCCCACTTGGTGCAGCCGTACCTGCGCGCCGCCCAGCGCGCGCCCCGACCTCAGCCGCGCGGGCGAGCGCGCACAGCGCCGGGGCAGTTCGAGTGCTGCCAGGCATGCAGCGCCAGGCTGCCTGCTTGACCCGTGGCGGCCATGTCATGCAGGCCTGCAGGGGAGCTCGGCCACTGACGCCAGGCCCGTGCCGACCCCATCACAGCGCCTCGCCGTCCAGCTCCGGCAGGCTCCCCGCAACCGCCCCCCAGACCAAATCCCCTGAGGGGAGCAAGGGGGCGCCGGGGGGCCGCGGCGACGCACCCGAGCGCGTAGCCGCCGTCGCCCGGGTGCTCCGTGCACAGCGCGGTGCCCACCTCCTCCTCGGTCACGGGCGCCGGGTGGTCCAGGCCGCCGGCGACGCCGACCGAGGAGATGAACGTCAGCGCCTTGACGCGAGTCGCGATCGCCAGCTTCATGATCTCCACCGTGCCCAGCACGTTGGGCTCGAACAGCTGGCGGTAGGAGAAGGCGTGGTTGACCAGCGCGCCATTGTGCACGATCGTGTCCACCTCGGCCGCTACCCGCTTGTACGCCTCCGGCTTCAGGCCCAGGTTGATCTTGGCCAGGTCGCCTGCGGCAGCGCGCAAGAGGTGGGTTGGCTCGGTCGACGCGCACTGTTCGCCCCACGCTCCTACAACCCCCTGTGGTGTACCCTTCACTCCGTGTGCGTTCCCACACATAGGCCGGGTCGCCTGCGGCAGCCCGCAGCGGGCGGTGCAGGTCAGTCCGCGCGCGCTGCCGGCTCTACACTCCCGCACCCCCCTTTAGGCATGCCATCAGCCCTTACGCCTTCCTCACCGGGATGCGGCTGGCACGAGGCTACCCCTTGCACAAGTGTAGTTTTTGAGCAGACTTTCCGAGTAGACAAGTAGCATAGGCAGCGCGCATGCACTCTTGGTGCATGCTCGCACACTGGTTCGGGGGGTGCGGGCGGAGGCGCGGGGCGCGCCTGCAAACACCTTGAGCCGGCCCTCCGCCAGGCGGTCAAAGGTCTCCAGCAGGCCCGCGTCGCCCGTGTCGTAGCCGCTGCGCAGGCGCGAGCGCGCTGCGTCGTCCCCGGTGCCGCGCACCACCGTGACGACAAAGCCGCCCGGCCTGCGCCGGGCCGCCGTGTCAGCACACAGCTGCTCGCCGGAATCCGGCCGGCACTTCCGCGGCGGCACTTGCGACGGCGCCTGCGTGTTGCGAGGGCGGCGGGCCGCGACCGCTTCCGTGCGCTTGTGCGTGGTCCTGCCTCCATGGCACGCGTTGGCAAGCCCTTGCTTGAGGGTGCGGCCAGCACGCCACCCCTTCACACCCTTCACCACTTTTCCATACATGCTGCCCCCCGTCAGGACGAGGGGAACACGCTCAGTCACCCCTTCTCCCACGCTTCATGGCAGCAGCATCAGAGCAGTGCAACTCACAGAGAGGCTCATGGGAGGGGCGGTCATGCGCGCGGGCCCACGGCGCGCACTGCTCGGACACGCGCTGCAGCAGGTCGAGCAGCAGGAAGCGGCCCAGGAAGCCGTTGGCGCCGGTCAGCAGCACCTTGGTCGGCGCGGCCGGCAGCTCGGACGCGGGCGCCGGCCGGCCGCGCGGCGTCTCGGGCCGCGCCGGCAGGAAGCGGTCGATGTTGAGGTCGGCCGCGCGGATGACCGCCGTGTCCTGCCCGTGGATCGCCTCGAACGTGATGCCGCCCTCGCCCTCGCCGCGCAGCATGGCCTCCACCTGCCGCGGCGCGCGCGCGCGCGTCAGCGCCGCCGCCGGCCTCCCGACACACACATGGTCATGCTGAGAGTCGCAGCGCTCTATCTTGCGGACTTGGCCCGAACACGTGGAGCATCACGGCATGGCGCGGAAGGGCAGGTGCAGTGGGTGTGCGGCCACGCGGCCCAGGGACCCACGGGCGCAGGGCGCTGCGCGCGCCGAGCACCTGCGAGCAAGCCTCGTGGGTGCATGCCCACACAGCCGGGCGCTGCCGGCGCGGCCGGGCGCTGCCAGCGCGGCCAGGGCCGGCTGCCCCAGCCCATCGCAGGGGCGCCCCGATCCGCGCGCCGGGCGCGCCTTGGCGGTGATGCCGGCGAGCGAGTTACTGTGGTCCAGCACGAACGAGACTGGCAGCGGCACGCCGCACAGCTCGTCGATGCTGCGCGCGAACTGGATGGCCGCCAGGCTGTCGCCGCCCAGCTGCGCGAAGCTGGCGTCCTCGCCCTTGGCCAGGTCGGCCTCGCTCAGGCCCAGCGTCAGCTCCACCGCCTGCGCGCGCCCGCCGCCGCTTGCCCCACAGAGCACACAGGGCATACACAGCATGTGCCCTACCCTGAGCGTCGGTTTCACCGCCTGCGCGCCGGCGCCGCAACGCGCCCCACAGAGCGTTGCTTGCCCTGCAGGACCGCCGATTACCCTGCAGTGCCGCCGCTTTTGCTACAGAGCTGCTGCTTACCTTACACAGCCACACATGCCATCGCCTGCCACTGCAGCCTCTACCACGCTGCCACAATGAAAGCATTCGCTCAACAGCTCCGTATCAGTGCAAGCCTCGTCAACACCGATGCAGTCCGGCCGAGGGCGCGCAGCGGCTTGCAGCCTTGCACAGCCACGGGCCGGGCCGGGCGGCCCAAGCCCCTTTTGCTCGCGGGCGCTCTGCCAGAAACCTGCGGCGCGGCGGGGCGCCGGGTCAAGAGGGGCCCGCAGACCTGCTTCACGCGCTCGGCGATGCTGCTCTGGCCGGCACCGGCCTTGATGGCGCGCACTCGCTCCTTCTGCCGGTCCTCGTGCTGCTTGTAGATGGCCTCCAGCGCGTCCTTATACCTGCGCGGCCGCGCCGCGCCATACATTGGATAGGGTTAGGGTTGGTATAACCCTATTCGACCACTCCCCAGCCAGGCCGCGTTGGCAGGACACGGTGCCGCGTTACAACAGGAGACGGAGCGTGGCACACAGCACAGAGCTTGCGGACCAGGCCACGGCCGGAATAGGGCTGCGGAGCATGGCCGGTCGCGCGGCGCGGGGCGCTGGTTGCAGGGCATGCATGGCGGCCCGGGAGGGGCGGCCGCAGCGGCGCACATGTTCTTCATGCGGCCCGTGGCGGGCTTGCCGGAGTCGGTGATCAGGTGGTTGGCCTTGCTGAAGGGCTCGCGCTCGACGACAAAGTCGCGCGGGATCTCGTAGCCCTGCAGCGCGCGCTTGCGCGCCACGTCGTCCAGCTCCAGCCGGATGCGCTTCTTGACCTGCTCAACGCTGCCCAGCTCCAGCGCCTCTGCGCGCGTCGCGCGCGTTAACGCTGTCCGTCCAACAGGCCGAGGGGCGGATGGTGCTGCTGCGCTGCGCATGAATGGGGCTTGGAAGGCACCGCAAGAGAATGCCTCAGGATGCTGCAGCCGCGCACTGCTCATAGGCAGCTTTGTGCGGCACAGCAGGGAGCTGCAGGGAGCTGCCAGACAGCGCCGGAGTGGCGCCAGGGGCGACTGCCGCGAGCGCACCCTCTGAGGGCACCACCACCGCCAGGATGTACGAGCGCAGGCTGTTGCCGTACAGATAGATCTGCGTCGCGCATGCGTGGGGTATCAGGCTCGGCAGCTACAGGCCCTGAGGCTGTCCACATGCACCAGAGCAGCACACGCACTGCACACAAGCGGCGGGCCCAGGCAGCGCCGACTGCTGCAGTCCGCACTTTCGCGCCCGCATCAGAGCAGCACCAGACCATTTCACGGCCCCGGGGGGGGAAGGGGGGGCGGCGGCGCGCGTGCCTGGTGGATGAGCGGGCTGCCGCCCTTGTAGACCGCCTCCAGGCGTCCCAGGCTGACAAACTCGCCCTGCGACAGCTTCAGCACGTTGTTCTTGCGGTCGATCCAGACCACGCGGTTGGGCGTCTCCTGCTGCATGACGTCGCCGGTCATGTAGTACCCGTCCGCGTCGAACATCTCGGAGGTCGCCTGCCGATGCCGGTGCCTGCTCAGCGCTGCGGCCCCATCAGTGGTGCAGCCCGCGCGCGCGCGCGCGCGCGGCCGCTGCAGGACACGCGTGTGCGCAAGGGCGAAGCCGCCGAGCCACAACAGCCAGGCTCGCCGCTGCCGGGCGCAAGAACGGCGCTTGCGAGCCCGGTCCTTTCTGTGCCCCGGTCGCCTTGCCACCATTGCGGTAACCTGGCCACCCTGTCAGCATCAGGCTCGCCCAGGCGCCGCGCCTTGGGGTGCTTGTAGTAGCCCTTCATCATGGTGCGCGTCTTGACCAGCAGCTCGCCGCGCGGGAAGGGCCGGTCGGACGTGAAGTAGCCCAGCTCGGGCACGTCGGCCAGCTTCCAGTCCAGCACGTTGACGCTGCTCATCTCCCAGTCCATGCTGATCTGCGCGCCGCCCCCGCGCAAGGGCCAACACGCTCACGGCTCGCGCCGGGTAGGGGGAGCCGCATGGCTTGATGGCAGGGGAGGCCTCCTTCTCGAGACAGCATGCTTCCTGCATGGCTGGCGGCTTGAGGTCTCTGGCCGAGCAGGGCTCCTTGCCGCGCGCGCAGCCTCCGTCCAGTGCCCGGTGGCAGGGGTCCTCACAGCACACTCCCACGGCACGACCGGCTGCTGCACCGACACGCGCCTGGAGCACACGCAGGCTGGGCGCCCCGGATGCACCGGCCAGCGCCGCGGCGCGCGGCCGGGCGGGCGGGCCCGGGCGCGCGCGGCTGCGCACCATGCCGGTTTCGGTGCAGCCGTAGCCCTCGTAGACGGGCACCAGCAGCGCGTCGCGCAGGAATGCGATGACCTCCGGCGCGGTCGGCGAGCTGCCGGTGGACGCGTGCACCAGGCGGCCGCCCACGTCGCCCTCGCGGAACTTGCGCATGACCTCCTGCGCGCGCGCGCGCGCGCAGGGCTTCCAGGGCTCGCCGGGTCGCCGCAGCGGCGGGCGCGCGCCACGGGGGCGCGCGGCGCGAGCGCGGGCTCCCCTGCAAGCATGGGGCCAGGAGCTGGCGGCGGCGCTGCAGACTTTGCGGCGGAGCTGCGGGGCGGCCAGCGAGCGTCCTTGGCAGCAAGTGCCCCCGGTGCCAGCTTAACGAGGCACTCCTGGGAGTGCCAGGTGAGATCCTGTTGCAGCAGCTCCCATGTATCAGCTGCTCAGCTTTGAGCCGACCAAGAACAACATGCACAGTGGAAAGATATGTGCCTTGCAGCGAGGTCGCCTGCCGGCCGCCACGGCAGCCCCCGCCGCCGCGCAGGCCGCGCCTGCCTGCAGGCCGCCTTGGCGTGCTCGTCGCCGTCGAGCGTGAGCTCCAGCTGCGACACCATCTTGTCGTACATCATGTTGGCCAGGCGCGGGATGATGAACATCTGCGTCGGCCGCACCGCCGCCAGGTCCTCAAAGTACGTGGACATGTCGCTCTTGCGCACCTGCGCGCGGCCGCGCGCTCAGCCCCTCGACCGGGCATGTACTCTGCGGTCCATGGCATCGAGCAGATGCCCCTGGCACACATGAGCACTACGCGCCATGCGCTGCGCTGCCAGGCTCACCAGGCTCACCACATACCGTTCCGCGCGCCCTGCGCCCATCGTGCTGCCGCTGTCCTACCTTTGCAGGCCCTGGCGCGCTCTCCGTGCGCCCAGGGCCGAAACAGCCGTGGGTGTAGCTGTACTGTGCATGCCTGCACGCAGCACCTGCATGGTGTTGCAAAGTGGACATGATAAGGTGCCTAGAAGCTGGGGAAGGGGCGTGCAGGCCTCACACGCCCGGCACACCCGCTCAGGCATGCAGGCGGGCGGGGGACTACGCGCGCACGAAGGTGGTGTAGCCGCCGGCGCCCATGCACTGCAGGATGCCCGTGCGGCCCATGAGGTGGTTCAGCGGCAGGAAGCCCAGCACGATGCTCGCCACCTCCGGCATCGCGCTCATGCCGCCGATCGCGCGGGTCCTGCGCGCGGCGGGCGCCGCGTCGGGCGCGCCCGCGCATGACGCTCCCGCCCACGCCCGCGCACGCGGCCGTGCGGGGTGAGCTTGCGTGAGCTTGAGTCGCGGCGGCCAGCGCGCGTCGTGCACCTCGCACCTGACGCTGCGGCCTGCCTTCTGCTCCTCCCGCGCTGTCCACACTCGTACCCTGGAAGCAACCCTTGGCCTAGAGGGCCCCTGATCAGAACACAGCCCCATCAGAACTTGCAGGCAGCTGGCGGCAGGAAGCGCTCTCGCGGTGCACCGCCCTGCCAGAGTAGGCGCCTGCCCGCGCAGGGCAGGCGCGGGGCGCAGCGCGGCGCGCACACCAGTTGCGCTTCCACATGAGCTCGGTGTACATGGCGCCCTTGGGCAGGCCCGTGGAGCCGCTGGTGAAGAACAGGCTGATTATGGGGTCCTCGGGGGCGCCATCCTTGCCCGCGATGAACATCGGCGCGACCGGGCCGGCCTTGCCGCGCTTGACCACGTCGCCCAGCATCAGCAGCCGGCAGCCCTCGGGCAGACCCTCCTCCGCCTGCCGCGGATCCGCTCTTCTCAGGAGGCTGCGGGCACCCTCCGTGTCTCACGAGTCCCTGCAGTGTGCCGCCTCTCCGTCCTTGCGGTCTCGGCAGAGAGGGTGGGCGCTGCAGGGCAGGACACAATGGTTGCTTGCACTGTCCCACCCTGGTGCTGACGCGCGCAAATCGCCCGGCTCTGTCACATGCGTGCTTCGCCGCACTTATATTGCCGCACACAGGCACTCCACAACACTCATGCAACCGCCCAGGTGACGCGCTCCGGGCAGCCACATGCTTAATCAGTGCGCTGCCGCGCCGTTTGCACACCGCTGCATCCACGGCGGCCTTCTCCAACACCGCAGCGCGGCGCCTGGGCCGCCGCACATCCACAGGCGGGCGGCGCGCCTGCTTGACCAGCGCGGGCAGCTTGGGGTTGGCGCAGCCCTCGTGCTCCATGACGACAAACGTGCGCAGCGTGTGGCACGCGCCCAGCACAGGCGCGAGCGTGGCCAGCTCGTCCACGCTGCACGCCATGCCCACCAGCTCGGCCTCGTTGATCACCTTGGCCACGTCCTCGGCCGTGATGTTGGTCGGCAGCGCCACGTTGACGCCGCCTGGCCCCGGGCGGCGCGCGCGGCTCAGCGCGCCGCCTGTCGATGCACTGAAGGCCGCCATGCGCCGGCGGCGTGGCCGCCGCCGTCGCGCGCGGCAGGCTGTGCCCGCATGCATGGCTAGCGGCGCCGGCCCTGCATGGGTGACGGTCCTGCATGGGTGACGCAGGGCCTGCCCTTTCTTGCTAGGTACGCGGCTAGCATGCACAAGGGTCTCAACCTGCATAGCGCATGGCACGCGCGCGCAAACGCCGGGGGAGGGTGAACGGCGACGACCCCTGCGGTGCAGCAAGGACACAGCTTGCAAAGCTACCCTGCCATGGCGCCCGCACCCAGGTACTGCGTGCTTATCTCGCAGTTTATCCAGTCGATGCTGGCAAAGCCGCAGATGCCGAAGAAGTCGCCCTGCTTCATCACCTCCTCCGCAGCAAACCCTGCAGCGCGCCCGCGCGCGGTCAGCCCAGCAGCGCTTACCTACATGCAGCTCGACCACATGCAATTGCATGGCACTGACACCATGCTCGCGCTGGCATACGCGGGCAACCAACGCAGACCGGCCAGGGGCAGTGACAGGGCGCAAGCCAGGGGGCGAGCGCCGGGCGGGGCGACGAGGCGCGCCTGAAGCGAGCGTCTGTATGCGCTCCCAGATCTGCGCATATGTGATGTAGCTGAACTTGGCCGCGTCCCCGACGGCGCTGCCCAGGGCCTTGCGGGACGCGTACACGCGGCAGACGCTCTCCACCAGCTGGTTGATGGTGTCGCCGCGCTCGTAGCACTTCCTCAGGTGGTCCTTTGCCTCGCAGTCCAGGGCGGCGCCGGCCAGCTGCGGGTCGGTCTTCAGCTGCGCGGCGTAGCGGCGCGTCGCGCTGTTGCACATGTCCGTGTTCGCGTCCGGGCCATCGGGCTCCAGGCTGCTAATGCGCTGCAAATCCGGGTGCTTGACGCCGTTGGCCTGGGCCAACGGCGCCATGCCGTTCGTGTGCAACATGCCTGCAGCGCTGCGTGCCAGTTAGGCCTGAGTGCTATGAGTCGTGCGTGTCAACCACTAACAAAGCACTGAGCAAGGCGGTGCTCCCTTCCTTGTTTGCCTGTGCTAACTTGCTGCACCGTCCACACAGCGAGCACACTGGCCCCAAGGCACAGCATTATACTTTCCAAACAGCAACCCATCCGCATCTCTGACAAGACTGCCAAAGTATGACAATAACTGCATAAAAGCAATTGCGGTGCACACCAGTCAGAGCGCATGCTCCGCTACGAGTTAGTTGGCTCAAGTATGACAGGTGGATGTTGGTTGCAGTTGTGGTGTCAGCAGGCGACCTTGAAACTTTGACCAGCAATGAGAACCTGCGCTTTATAAATGAGCACGAGTATATAGTGCCCAGACTTCAGAGCAGATAGAATTTGTTACGCAGCCCCAGCTAGGCTGATGAGCGTCGGCCCTTAGTGTAAGGTCATGTTGTCTCATGCATTCACAAGTGAGGCAGGCCACACCATACAGGTCTGCCTGCCACATGAACAGCTTCACCGTGCGCGGTGAGGCAACAGCACAAAACAAAAGGCTTCGGGCGCAATCCTCGCGAGGTTTTTTTCCTTAGTCAGAGCACCATTCTTATGTTCTGTCTCGCTGTGTCGCTGCACTCGCTGCACACGTGAGAAGATTACTGACTAGCTCGCGAGTCCACCGAGCTGCGACGGGCAGACGCGGTGGGCAAGCCTGCTCGCGCGCACGAGCACGGCGCTCTGCAGCGGGCTGTTGAACGCCGGTCGCGCAGAGACTGCGTGGCGAGCACGAACTATGCGCAGGCTGCGCCGCATGTGCAGGGCTGATGCTGCCAGCCCTGCCGGGCGAGCACCGCGCTGACCACGACTTCGAACAGTGTCGCCGCCGTCACAAAGTCGCTGCTAGTTGACACGCTCACGCTGGTGCTGGCCTGGCCCCGTGTAGAGAGCAGCGCCCAGCAGCAGCAGGGTGCCGCAGGCGCTGACGCGCGTCGTGTGTGCTCGCAGATGCGGCGCTTTGAGAAGCAGGCATGTCGCGGCAGCAGGCCGAGGCACTGACGGAACACATGACAGAGCTGATCTGCACAAACCGCGAAAAGGTCATAGAGCAGTTTGTCTCCAAGGCGGCGCCGGAGAAGGTGCGCAGCCGCGGCGCGCGCGGGGCGGGGCCGCACGGCGAGGCTGCAGGGCTGCTAGGCCCGCGCGCCTGCAGGCTGTGCTGGAGCAGGAGGCGCGCTTCGCGGGGTTTCACAGCGAGGTCTCAGAAAGCCAGGAGCTGCACCTCGCGTCGTTGACGCGCGACATCGAGCGGCTGTCAAACCAGCTCGAGAGAAGATCAAAGCAGAATCGGCTGCTGCGAGTCTGCCGCTCGAGCCCTGTGCGCGAACGGAGGCCGCAGCGCGGCCGCAAGGCCGCTCAACCCCAGCGCCAGGGCGCCTTGGCCAAGGGGTTTTGCGCACTGGCGCTTGGCCAGGGGCGACGCAACCTGCGCGCCCCTGGGGTGACGTGGTGGGCGAGCGCGCAGGTATGAGGTGGACAAGCTGACCTCCTTGCAGAGGCTAGCTGCGCTCCCGGCACCCGGCTCCCGTGCGTGTGACAAAACCAGCGCGGCGCGCCTCGGGCCATACTCAGCGCGGCGCCTGCGCCTCACCGCACCACCCCGCCGCGCCGCGCAGACCTGAACCTGGAGAAGGCTATAGGGGAGCGCTGCGCGGCGGCCGACGGGCGCCGGCCAAGCTCTGCAAACCCGCGCTGTCGGGGCCGCGGCGTGCGGAGAGGACCAGGGTGGTCGGACGGGGCTGTTGTGCTGCGGCGGCGGAGGCGCGGGCCAGAGCGCAGCGCATGCTGCATGTCGCACGTGATCGACAGGATTTATGCAACAGCAGCATTATCCAAGCAGCCAGCAAGCAACAGCCGACAGCCAACAACCAGCCAACAAGGCACTTTATCTGCCGCTCAAGCAATGAGGGCCGCACACATTTAAGCACGTAAACAAATTCTCGGTCCTGGCGCGGTCTGCGGCCGCGCGGAGCACGCTTGCGGCCGCCAAATGTTGAAGGGCTCCAATGCTCCAGGCGACACAGCCCCCAGAACGCGGAGCCCCGCAGCGCGCCGCCCTTATACGCCTTATGGAAAACGCCCTGCTCGTGGGCCAGCGCCGCAAGCAAGCAGGGGGGGAAGGGCGGGTATGAGAAACCACAGCATACTTGCGGCCTTCAGAAGCCTAGGGCGCATCATAGCGTGCGCGCAGCGTGCGGGCACACGCGCGCCGCCCCACCGGCGCGCGCTGCGCTGGCCGGACGCGCCTGTGCACGCGCGCTCGTCACGCAGCGAGCGCGGGGTCGGGCAGCTCTCACACACACATCATGTCACCATTCCTTGCCCCCAGGCAAGCTTTGCGGACGCAGCAAGTTGGCGCGGGGCAGCCCAGCCAAGGGGGAAGAGGGGACCGGAAACTTATTAAGCTGCATGGGGCAGCCCAGCCAGGGGTAAGGAGGGGACAACAACGCGTAGAGCCATGCGGGCAGCAGGCCCAGCCACGCGCGCGCATGCGCGCCAGCCCCGCAGACCCTATCAGCATCAGCAAACCTACACAGCAGGGCAGAGGTGACAACGATCCCCATGGCCACATGTTGCGGCAGGGCGGGGCGCATATGTGCTGCCGCGCACCCTCTCACACACCGGCCCAAGCGCCTTTCAGCATGCGACGCACCCCGGTATGTACTTGGCAAACAGGCGCAAGCACGGCAGCCGCTCTTGCGCATCAGAAGACCCAAAGCAACGATGTGCTGCGCGCTCAGCGCGGAAACAGGAGTGCGAACGCAAGCCCCGCCACAATTAAGGCGACATCATGCCGCTAGAGGGAGGGGCCCCGGGCGTTCTCAAGCCAGGCTTGACAGCTGCTGCCAGGCAGCGCCGTAAACTGCAGATGGAGCAATGGGAATGCAGCTCTTCTGCAGATCAATCCCTGCTTCAGTGAGGCTGCCGCCTCAGGCGCAGCGCCCTGCCCCAGCACACCCTGCGATGGCCCTGCTACCAGCCGGGGGTCATCGCGGGCATGAGAGCGCCCGCGGGCCCTCCAGGCTCAGGCAGTCGGCGACGCCGCCGCCGCCGTACTGCATGCGGAGCTGCGCCAGGGTCGCGCAGACCTCGGCGAACGGCGGCCTG
>JAABUY010002992.1_pt1 | contig 19209 bp, 19 predicted proteins | sample 5560271 | NCBI WGS metagenome assembly JAABUY01 (sample SAMN10711886, study PRJNA513374) | rock metagenome | isolation source: Antarctica rocks | place: Antarctica: Victoria Land, University Valley
CGCGCTCGACGGCAAGACAGGCTCGCCGAGGAGCCGGGCCCAGGGCTTCCAGCTCGGCAGGTTCCCCTCCCTTCTCCGCCGCCCTTCAGCACGAACGGGTCGACCACGGCGGCCGGGATCGCTACGCTCGCCCTCCGGGTGTCCTCCGCCGTGGCGCGCAAGCGGTGCTGCTGCGTCAGCTGGCGAATCTCGCCAAGGCGGTGCACGACATGCACTGCGCTGCCGGCGAGCTGCAGCGCGCGGGGGAGATCGAGCAGGCCGTCCGCGGGCAGCTTAGGCAGGTCAGCGACCGGCTGACCGCAGCCCAGGTCCTCGAGCTGTCAACAGTTGACCGGGAGGCGCTCGAGGCAGCACGCCTCGCCGCGCAGGGGCAACTGCCGGCACGTCTCGCCGTCGCACCGGTCCCGCCGGCGCTGCCCGGGCCCCGGCCCGCACGACGGGCCGTCGATCGGCCCGGCATCACGCGCAAGCCCGAGGTCGAGCGCTGACAGCCCCAGCCGCGGGCATGCGCTCATGGCCGCAGGCGCCGCAGAGCGCGAGCTTCCAGTGGGTGGCGAGCAGCCCCGTGAGCGGCTCGGCGTCGAGCGGCGCCAGCCCGATCGGTGGGTTAGGGTGATCCAGCATCCAAGGGCCTCCTTGGCTGTCATGCCCCCGGCCGTTTGCGCGGTGCGGGGGCGCTTTGATCCATGACCGGACGTTACACCCGGCCTCGCACGGAATAGTCGCGCTTTGGAGCAGTAGTGCGACTCTATTGAGGGCGCGAGCGAGGATCCTGTCGCAATGCTCCTCAGGGGTCGCGATCACGGATGTGACGGCGGTAAGCCCGTGATGAGGTCGATCGCCGGCACGTAGCCGCAAGCGGCGTAGATCTGCCGTTGCAGACGTGGTGAAGCCCGTCGAGGTCAAGCCAGCTCAGACCGCCGGCGTCCTCGACGGCCAGCCGACAGGTGAGCGCCAGGTCGTTCAGGCAGCCGAGCACGCTGCGAGCGCCGGCGGTCCCTGCGATCGTCATATGGGCCTCGTCAAGCTCGCCGAGCGCTTCAGCCCAGTGCTCGGGTCCGTGTCGCCAACCCCTTCTTGCCCGGCCCCGGCTGCGGATCTCGGTGGGGGCCATAGGCCTCGCTTCAGCCAATCACTTGATGGTGACGTCAGAATCACTGCCAAGTCATTTGCTAGGCTTCAAGCATCGATTCCGAACCGAAAGGATCTTCCCCCTTTATGTCCTCGCTCTCTGCACGACCCACCCTCGACGAGATCGCCGACTTCGTCGAGCGCAACGCCATACTGACCGCGACTGCGCTCCGTCGCGCAGCAGTCGTCGAGGTTTCGTCACCGCCACCATGCAACACCGGCTTGCTCTGGAGGCAGCGTGGCGAGCTACCGAATCAGAGCTATGCCTGGCCCAAGCTGGTCGAGAAATACGATCCCTTCGAGGTCTGGGAAGGTGGGCTGCATGGCCCCCAGATTGGCATTGGAAACCCCAATATGCTCAGTCCTTCCTACGGCGGACGGCACCGCTACCTGCTCGCCTTCGAGATGATCAATGGAAAGAAGCGCCGACCGATCGCCGTTTTCATCGAAGCTGAGGACGGCACCGGAGATCTCGTCTCGCCGATTAAGGGCAAAGGTAAGGGCGGCCGCTCAATGTTCAGTCCCGGCGACGAACTGCCGCAAGGTTACGCGGATCTCGCGGTCGAGACCTTTCGCGATCGCATTCCCGGGCCGCAGGCTTTCAACCGACTGTCCGTGATCGCTCCCGCGGGTGATCGTCAGACGATATGCACTCACGCCTTCCTACAGCTACGGCTGCGGTGAGCCAAGATGCCATCACCTCTCCGTGCACGTCATCGACACGCCTGCGTCGACCTGATGCCAAGTGCTCCCGGGTCACCCGCGGGCCGTCAGGCCAACAGCCGCTCTTCGGTCTCAGGCCAGTATCGGTACAGCTCCTTGGCCTGTTCGAGCACGAGCTGGGTGTAGTGGTTGAGGTCATGCGCATCGCATCCGCCGCCGCTCGGGCCGGCTGTGACGACTGGTCGGTACTCGTGCCGGCGCAGCAGTCGTTTGATCTTGCGCCGGATCGCTGCTTCGCTTGATTGGCGGTCGGCCCAGTCGACGGTCAGGTCAGCGCGGATGCTGTTGACGAGCTCGGCGGCGATCGCCGCGAGCTGCGGGTCCGCGCCATCGGTGGCGGTGGTGTGGCCGGCGAGCGCGTCGTAGAACGCGGCTTCCTCGATGCTCAGCCCGAGCTGCTCGTGGCGATGGCGGGCGTCGCGCAGGCTCTTGGCGATCTCCACGAGCCGTGCCACGACTTCGGCGCTGGTGAGCTGGCGTTGTGCGTACCGGCGCAGGACCGCTTCGATCTGCTCGCTGAAGATCTTCGCCTGCGTGCGGTTGGCGCGTCCGCGCGCCTGGATCTCGCCTTTGAGCAGCTTCTCGAGCAGGCGGACCTGGATGTTCGGGTGCTCGGCCTGGGCGGTGATCGAGTCCAGGAACTCGTCGGAGAGCACCGAGATCTCCGGGCGATCGTCGTCGGAGACGGTGAGCACGTCGACGATCTCCCCCGCGCTGAGGCCTTCGGACATGAACTGCCGGACCGCCTGCTCCGCGGCGGGGCTCGCCTGCACGTCGGGCGTGGTGATCGTCCGGACCTCGGCGGCGAGGCGGTTGAAGAACGCGATCTCCTCGCGCAGCTCGATCACCGGCTGCTGGGTCCGCGCGAGCGCATACCAGCTCGCGAGCGCAGCCTGGGCGTCGAGGAACCCGCGGGTGCGCTCCTCGCTGCCGAGCAGGTGCTCGGCCGCGTTGACGAACAGCCGTGAGGCGTCGGCGAGGTGCAGCTCGCCTTGGCGGTAGCCGGCGGGGTAGAGCAGCGCGCAGATCACCTCGTAGCGCTCCCACACCCCGGCGACGGCCTTTGCCGCGGGGATCACCGGGTCCTCGAGCTCCGCCTCGTCGTAGGCGCGTAGTGATGCGCGGAGGTCCTCGCCGATCCCGATGTAGTCGACGACCAGCCCGCCGGGCTTGTCGCGGAACACGCGGTTCACCCGCGCGATCGCCTGCAGCAGCCCGTGGTCGCGCATCGGCTTGTCGATGTACAACGTGTGCAGCACCGGCGCGTCAAACCCCGTCAGCCACATGTCCTTGACCACCACCACCCGCAGCGGGTGCGAGGGGTCCTTGAAGTCCTTCGCGAGCTGGCGAAGCTCGGCCTTGGAGCGCCTGAAGCGCGAGATCTCCGGTGGATCGGTTGCCTGCGCGGAGATCACGCAGTCGACGGCGTCGTCGCCGAAGCGCTCTGCCAGCAGCACCGTCAGCTCCGCCGCGATCCGCCGCGAGTACGCCACGACCATCCCCTTGCCCGCGAGCGCCTCGCAGCGAGCAGTGAAATGAGCGTGCACGTCATCGGCGAGCTTCTCCATCCGATCCGGTGCGCCGACGACCTTCTCGAGCTTCGCCCACGCCGTCACGAGCTTGCTGGCCGCGTCCTGCTCCTCTGACTCGAGCACCTCCTCGACCTGCTCGAGCAACCCTGGATCCGCGACATTCAGCGGGATCTGCCGGGACTCGTAGTAGATCGGCACCGTCGCGCGATCCTCTTGGGCTTGGCGCATTCGGTAGATCGAGATGTAGTCGCCGAACACCAGCCTCGTCGAGCGGTCCGCGCTCTCGACCGGCGTGCCGGTGAACCCGATCCTGGTCGCGTTCGGCAGCGCGAGGGTGATGTTCTGCGCGTACGTTGCGTACTGCGAGCGGTGCGCCTCGTCGGCGATCACGACCACGTTCTTGCGCGCGCAGAGCACCGGCATCTCCCCGTCTGGGGTGGGCGGCGCGAACTTCTGGATCGTCGTGAACACGATCCCGCCCGCCGGCACCCGCAACAGCTGATGCAGGCTCCGCGGGCCGCCGGTGATCTCCTCCGCCTGCCGGCACGACGCCGCCAGATGCGTCCCGGTAAACGTCTCGGAGAGCTGGTTGTCCAAATCGGTGCGATCGGTGACCGCCACCACCGTCGGATTACCGAACCTCCGGTCGCGCCGCAGCTTGTTGACGAAGAACACCATCGAGTAGCTCTTCCCCGCCCCCTGCGTATGCCACACCAGCCCACCCCGCCGATCACCATTGATCGCCGTCGCGCACGACTCGACCGCCGCCGTGACCGCGTGCACCTGGTGGTACTTCGCGAGCACCTTCCACGTCCGCGCGCCATCGGACTCGAACAGCACGAAATCACGGATCAGCTCCAGGAAGCGTTCCGGCGCGAACACCCCTTCGATCATCACCTCCAGCTGCGAGCGCCCGCGCGCCTCCTCGTCAACACCCATCATCTTCCACTCCGCGAAATGCTCCGCCGGCGTCGTGATCGTCCCCACCCGCGCCGCGGTCAGGTTCGACACGCCGATGATCTCGACGTAGCGATACAGCCCCGGGATTGTGTCCCGGTAATGGTGCACCTGGTTGACCGCCTCCCGAGCGTCGACCCCCGGCGCCTTCAACTCGACCTGCCCCAACGGCAAACCGTTCACGAACAGCAGAATGTCCGGCCGGCGGTTCTTCTGACCGACGATGATCGTCAGCTGGTTGACCGCCAAGAACTCGTTGCCCGCCGGGTTCTCGAAATCCACCAGCCAGGCGTGGTCGTGACGCTCGATCCCCTCGTCGTCGACGTAGGAGACCGGGACGCCCGAGAGCAGCAGCTCATGAAACGCTCGGTGATCCTCGACCACCGCCGGCGAGGACGAGCTCAACGCCAGATCGCACGCCCGCGCGACGGCCTCAGCCGGCAGCCGCGGGTTGATCCGCGCGACCGCCCCGCGCAAACGCTCGACCAGCACCACGTCCGACCAAACCTTGCGCTCCCGGGCCGGCGCATCCGGAGCCAGGTCAGCCCCATGGACGTGCTGCCATCCGACGCGGGGCCCGCGTGGACCGGCGCCACACAGCCACGCCAACGCCGGCTGCTCAGCCAGCGCATCCTCGCTCGCCGCCCAAGCCGTCATCGCTTCGTCGCAGCGACTTGCTCGCGTGCGGTCTCGATCGCCTCGACGGGATCGGACGTGGACGTAACGCGGATCGAGCCCGAGATCAGGTTGGGGAGGAGGGCATCGCGGATCGCCGCGAGCGTGTGGTTCTCGTGGGTCAAGCCAAGAATGGCGTCGTAGGTCGTTGCGACGAGCGCGTTGAATTCTGCGAGCTCAGTCGCGGCGGGGTATCCGACCGCCAACTCACCCGCCAGCTTCCATTCGGCTCGCGGCATCCGCGTGCCGGTTGAGACCGCCTCACAGTGCTCGAAGAACCGGGCCGAAGTCAAATGTCCTATCGAGAAGCCGAAAGACTCCGGGCCGCGCGGTCGGAGCACGACAATCTCCGCGGAGCACCGCCCATCAAGCGATGCGACCCCCACCTTCTTGAAGTAGGGCCGCAGCTTGCCGAAGAGGATGTCTCCGCGCTGGAAACGCACGCTCTGCCCGGTTGGTGCTCCCTCATGCTTCCACGCCGTCAGAACCGTAGAGCCTCGCGGCATGTCATCGAGGCCGATGTAGGGAGCATTCGCTGATCCGCGCTCGCGTAGCTGCTCAACGAAGTCCGTGAGCCTCCCGACTTGCCACCCCCGCGGAATCCGCCCGATCTCGCTGTCCTCGAACTCCTCGACGCCGACGAAGTCCACGAACCGCGCCCGGAACAGCTCGGCCGCGGCCTGCTCAAGCAGCGCAGCGAGCCGGCGGTTGCTATCGATCTTGTCGTCGAAGGCGCCGAGGACGGCTGCGATTGCACGCTGATCGGCGAGCCGCGGAATTGGGATTCGAATCCGGGCGATGTCGCGAACGTTGAGGCTGTCGAAGACGGCGCCCACGTTTCGTAGACGGTTGACCTCGCTCCCCCAAAGGGGCCCGCGGGTCGCGTAACGCAAGAAGCACTGATCGACGTCACGCCCGTCAGATCTCAAGATGACGAGGTTCTGACCTATCGCGCAGTCGAGACCGTCCGGCACGACCGCGGTGTCGCCGACACGAGCACGACGCGTCACGATGATGTCCCCAGCCCGCGGTCGGGTGCGCCGGGTCCACGCGCGTAGATGCTCGGCAGTGATACGGCGTACGTTCGTGAGGACAAGTGTCCCGTCGACGAGATTCGGAATGGCGATGTATGGATGGCCGTAGCCGGCGTCCGGAGGCGTCTTGTGCTCGCAGTCCAGGACAGCCACGCCCGCGTCAGCAAGTTCGAGGAGTCCCCATCGCTCACTCCGTGTCGTCCTCATTACACCTCATACCCAACCCTCGTCAGCGTCCGCTTGACGTCGCCGGCGAGCCGCTCGTTCTCGGCCATCTCGTCGGCGAGCTTGTCAACCAGCGTGGCCATGCGCTCCTCGAAGGCGATCTCGTCTTCCTCGGTCTTGGGCGCCCCGACGTAACGGCCGGGCGATAGCGTGAATCCGGCAGTCTCAATGTCGACGAACGTGGCGCTGTTGCAGAAGCCGGGCTCGTCCGCGTAGGCACCGTCCTCCGTGCCGCGCCAGCGGTGGTAGCACAAAGCGATCCGCTCGACCTCCTCGTCGGCCAGCTCGATCTGCGTCCGACTGATCTTCCGTCCCAGCTGCCGCGCGTCGATGAACAGCGTCTCGCCGCGCCGGTCCCGCTCGCCGTCGGACGCCTTGTTCCGGTCGAGGAACCACAGGCACACCGGGATGCCGGTCGTGTAGAACAGCTGCGGGGGCAGCGCGACGATGCAGTCGACGACGTCGGCACGGATCATGCCCTCGCGGATCTTGCCCTCGCCGCCGCTCATCGTCGTCAGCGACCCGTTCGCCATCACGAACCCGGCTCGACCATCCGGGGCGAGATGATGGAGGAAGTGCTGAAGCCAGGCGTAGTTCGCATTGCCTGCCGGCGGGGTGCCGTGCGCCCAGCGCACGTCGTCAAGCACCGCGGGCGTTGACCACTGCGACTGGTTGAAGGGCGGATTGGCCATCACGAAGTCCGCCTTCAGCGTCGCGAACGCGTCGTCCAAGAGGGATCCGCCTTCGGTGTAGCGCACCTCGCCGGAGAGTCCGTGGATCGCGAGGTTCATCCGCCCGATCCGCCACGTCGCCTGGTTTCGCTCCTGACCATAGATCGAGATCTTCTCCGGGCGCCCGCCGTGCGCCTCGATGAACCGCGCCGACTGCACGAACAGGCCACACGAGCCGCACGCCGGGTCGAGCACCCGCCCCTCGTAGGGCTCGAGCATCTCGACCAGCAGCCGCGCGACCGGGGCCGGCGTGAAGAACTCGCCGCCGCGGTGACCCTCGGAGCGCGCGAACTCCTTGATGAAGTACTCATAAGTGCGCCCCAGGACGTCGCGCGCAACGCCCGGATCTGAGCCGAAGCCGATCTTCGCGATCGTCTCGACCAGCGACCCCATCAGCTCCGCCGACAGCGGTGCGCGTGCGTACACGCGCGGCAGCACGGTGCGAAGCGCCGGATTCTCCTGCTCGATCACGCTCAGCGCGTCATCGATCCGCCGCGCCACGTCGAGCTGCGACGCGGCCGCCAGCAGCGCCGGCCAGCGCGCGCTCTCCGGCACCCAGAACACGTTCTCCGCCACGTACTCGTCGCGATCCTCGAACACCTCTTCACGCTCGGCCGCGTCTGCGACATACCCGTCACCGGTGGGATCCGAGAGCTCCGCCTCAAGGGCCTGGCGCCGCTGCTCAAACGCGTCGGAGATGTACTTCAAGAACAGCAGCCCGAGCACCAGATGCTTGTACTCCGAGGACTCCACTGACCCGCGCAGCTTGTTCGCCGCCTCAAACAGGGCAGCACCATTCGGGTTGTCGCCGCTGGATCCGGCCATCGGTTACGGAACCCTAACCGGGCCGAGCTGGTCGAGCTTGATGTCCTGCGAATCGTGACGGCGGCCGGCCAGCCCACGGAGCGATCCGACGTTGCGACCCGATCGCGCTGTAAGGCCCCGGTCGTAGTCTTGGGATGATGCAGGAACTTCGACTTCGTCTGAGAGCGGGCGCGGACGCCAAGCGCGCAGCCGACGTGCTCAATGAGTGGATCATGACGGCGGGCAACATCACCGCCTACGGCGCTGGCATCGGGTCTGAGATCACCGACGGCCTTCGCAACGCCTATCTGGACTGGGCCGATGCGCTAGAGCTCCAGCTGCGGGCGCTGACCCTCGACGCGGCTGTGGTCGCGGCTCTTCACACCGAGCGCTATTGGCGTATTCGAACACTCGATGATGACCCGCGCCCGTATCGGCTCGTCGACGCCGAGGTCAAGCACCAGGTCGCGTGGCTGCAGGCGCTGCTTGATGACCTCAACGAACGGCTGGGTCGTCTTGCAGCTGCCCCCGGCCACCTTGCGGTACTCGACACGAACATCCTCCTGGAATTCCTGCCTCCGGACCAGGTGCCCTGGGCGGAAGTCCTGGGCCTGTCGCCTATCCGGCTGGTCGTGCCGTTGAGGGTCGTAGAGGAGCTCGACGCCAAGAAGTACGCGCGACGCGCTGATCTTGCCGAGCGCGCCCGCAGGATCCTGCCTCAGCTCGAAACCGCGATCGGGAAGGGCGGCATCCCTGGACAACTGCGCGACGGCGTAACGATAGAAGTGCCTGTAGACCGTGGGTCGCGGTTTCGGCCAATGGACGCGGATGAGGAGATCCTCGACACCTGCCGCGAGCTACGCCAGCTCACCACTCAGGCGGTGACGCTGGTGACGGCCGACACCGCGATGCGACTACGAGCCGAGGCGCAGGCGCTCGCGGTGACACGGTTGCCTGATGCGTACTTGCGAAGACCGGCGAGAATGAGCGCAACCAACGAGAATGAGCGTCAACCGTCGTGAGCCGGGACTCCGTGCGCTTTGTGACCGAACCGCTGACCACGAGCGAGACCGTGAGCTGGGTTGGCCGCACGCCCAATGACATGCAGTCACGTCGAGCGCAGTTCGAGCACGCGCTCGTTGGCGTCGAGGCAGCGGGGACGTCCGTTCCTGAGGCTCGCGAGAGTGCCGGATGTTCGTGGAAAGCGGCACTCTCGGATTTGGCGCGATTCCGATCGTCCGCCGCCACCGGTCCCGCCCGACCGCACGCTCGGAATGTCGCCGGAGCAGGCGTCAGCGTTCGTGCCGGCGGATGGTCAAAGCAGGCGTCAGCTCGAGCACTACGCCCGGGATGATGGAGCCCTGCATGATCTCTTTGTGGGGCGCAGTTCGATCGTCGTCGCCAGCTTCCTCGCAGTCGACAGGAGGGCCACTTCCCGCTTGTCACAACTCCTATCACGTACGCTTATCTGCTATGACGCACAGGGCGGCGATTGCCAACAAAACGACGCTCATGTTCAACAGCGAAGCGGAGGCCTTCACGCGCCACCGCCTCGTGCCCTGCTTCGACGCCTTCTATGGGAGCGCGATTCGCGCGCTGGAGCTCTCGGAACCCGGACCGCTCCGAGCGGTTCTCGACCTCGGGACGGGCACGGGCGCGCTCGCGGCGCTGTCGCGGACGCGCACCCGGAGGCGCAGCTGACGCTGCTCGACGGTGCCCCAGCGATGATGGAGAAAGCAGCGGCGAGTCTCGGGCCACGGACCGCCGCAGCACTCGTCCAGGACTTCGCCGACCCGCTCCCTGCCGGCCCGTTCGACGCGATCGTCTCCTCTCTGGCTATCCACCACCTCGATGACGCAGGCAAAGCATCCCTCTACACCCGCGCGCACAACGAGCTGCGCCCGGGCGGCGCCTTCATCAACGCGGAGCAGGTGCTCGGCGCGACCCCCGAGCTCGACGGGCTCCTCTGGCGCTGGCACGAACGCGAGGCACTGGCCCTCGGCGCCACGCACGAGGAGTGGGCGGCCGCGGTAGACCGCATGACTCACGACCGCTGCGCGAGCATCGAGACCAACCTTGAACTGCTCCGCGCCGCAGGTTTCCAAGACGTCTCGGCGCAGTTCGCCGACGGCCGCTTCGCGGTTCTCGCGGGACGCCGCGCCGTCTGAGCCGGGCCGGACCGCCTCCCTACCTCCATCAAACCCTGCAATTCGCCGCCAACGGCGCAGCAGTCCGCACGCCGTGGCGCCCCACTATGCCGGCGAAGCAGGGGAGGCCCAGCTGGGGCCGACTTCACCCCGCCGCGAGCGTTGCGTCGCCGAAGCGATCGTGCGCCTCACGCCGGCCGCCAGGCAAAAGGGATCGTGCGAAGCTGGGCCGACGGGCAGGCGTTCCTGGGTGAAGGTGAGAGCGACGCGGCCGAGGCCGCACGCTCGGTTCAGTCTGCCATCCGTGTTTACTGCTCTGAGCTGTTGCATAGACAGCGTCCGCCTTGCGTTTAGCCCCTCCGCATAGGATTCTTCTCAGCATGCCCCTACCAAGTCCCAGCTTTGTGATGGCTCACGGCGTCATCGGACTCGCTGACGCCGTCGGAATGGATCCTGCGCGCGACCAGCGGCTAATTCAGGCCTTGCGGCCCGAATTCCCGAACGTGATCAACCACCAGCTACCGCCTGCGGGGCTCCCCGTCCTAGCGCCGCACCTCGTGCTGGCGAGCAGCTCCTCCCAGCTCGCGATCTCGTTGGGGCAGGCCGACTTTGAGGTCAGGTTCTACGGGGACTACCTCAACGATCTCGACAAGGGTCTCGAGTACGTCGAGCGCAAACTCCAGGCGGTCAGGGCCGGCTTTGCCGCCGTCGATCTGGTTCCAAGCTCAGTAGGGCTGATCGCCACGCTTCATTTTTCATGCGCGGAGATCGACGGTGCTAGCCCGGCGGAGCACATTCAGACAACCCTCTTGCGCACAAACGTCGGATCCGACGTCTTACAGGATGCGCTCGCACGGGTAGGGATCAGGATCCGGGACACCTACTACGCAACGCTTACCGTTGCGAATTTCGAGTCACGCACAATTCAGCGCCCAATGATCCCCGGGTTGCCGGCCAGGGTCAAGCCATGGGAGGGGCAGGTCAACGACCAAGGCATCGAGCTCGCCATAGACATCAACAACAACCTGGAGAGCAAGGTCCGGCGGGAAGATGCACAAGTCACCGATGCGGGCATCGGAGCCGTCATGCACATGACGAGGGAGCTGGCAACCAACGCGGGCCCGGACTTTGCCGAGACCGGCGAGCTGGCCCTCGATGCGATTATCGCGAGCTCGCGATCATGACCGTCGGCACAGTGACAAACGACAGCTTCGCCGAAGGCTACGAAGAGTGGGGAGCGGTTAGTTTCGGCGCGAGTGACGTCCCGCCGTCCGCGAGTTCAACACGGCTCGTCTCGAAGGTCTTCGACCGGTTCCAGCTAGTCATGCTCCCGTTTGCCGCCGCCGCGGCCATCGCTGCCCCTTCAGGGTGGGAGACCAGGACTCTGTCCGCAAGGAGCATCGGGAGCTACACGCGGCGGATGGACATCGGCTGGTGGCTGGACGCCTGGGCCTACACCACAGAAACTGCCTCGCTTGCAGACGTGGCTGAGCTCAACCGTCTTCTCGCGCTCCCGGCTGTAGAGGGCCTGGTCCTCAAATATCCCGACGACTGACGGTCGGATGTACATCGCTGCGGACGGTTGGGACGCCGGTCTTCGCCAGGGCGATGTGATCGGCCCGATCATCCTCCCACTCGTTGGCAAGGACATACAGATACTGGCGGGGGCACCGAGCCTGTCCGTGCCCGCTCCCGAGCAGCCGTACACCCAGCTCATCATCAAAGGTGAAAGCCGCTACGTGGCCGTGGTCTCCCACGACTGCGAGTTCAACGAGGAGAAGCGCAACAAGCTCCTCGTCGCACGCATTCAAGACGTGCCGGGGAATCTCTCTGGCGAGCAGAGGACCAGGCTTCGCGAGAGCAACGATCTCCTCGGCCTACTCAAGGCCACTCCCAACGCCAAGGTGGCTGGTGTAGACAGCTTCGTTCTAGACCGCGTTCCGAATCACTTCAACACTGAGCAGGTCATCAACTTCGCAACGATTACTCCGCTTCCGATGGCGATGAAGGCTGACCTACGCGCGACAAAGCGTGCTGAGATGACCGAGGAAGACCGCGTGAGGTTCAAGGCGAAACTAGCGTGGTTCTTTGGCCGCAAGTTGGCTCCGGCCGGGGCCGCAGAGGCTGCCGAGCCCCACACCTGAACCCTTCGGGGGGGCTCGCTTTCGCCCAGGCGCGTGCGCCCGTCGGCCAAGTTTTGCACGATCCATTTTGCCTGGCTGCCAGCGTGAGGCGCACGAGCGCATCGGCGACCCTCCGATCGTGCGGCTCGGACGCCACGCCGAGTCAGACGAACACAAAGTGTCCTAGAACGATAGTTCGCGAGACACCCCACGCCAGGCTCCAGCGCCGAATCTGGCGCTGGAGCCTCTGGGCCTGAAGTCGGCGTGCGATCAGCGGACGAGCTCGACGGCCACGCCGGCGTCCAGGTGCGCCCAGACGCGATCGCAGGTCAACGCCGGCAGACCGAGTCGCTGGGCGAGGGCCAGGCACGCGCGGTCGCCGAGTGACAAGCCGAGATCACGTGTTCGTGGCCGCAGCCGAGCGATCGCCAATCCGTCGACCGCCGTCAGCTCCACTACCCGCAAGGCGTCATCCAGCAGCGCGTGGTCGTCCAGGTGAGCGATCATCTCCCCGGGATCGCCGCCCAGGTCGGCCACCTTGGACAGCGCCTCGGCCCAGTTGACGGCTCCGATCACCGCCCGGTCGGCGAAAGCTGCCTCGACTCTCTCGGCGCCCGGTTCGTCGAACATGAAGCACAACAGCGCCGAGGCGTCAAGCACCCTGACGGCGCCGGGATTTGACTCAGGCTGGGGCAGGCGGCCTGTCCTGGGCCTCGCGACGCGCCTGCGCCCGGCGCTCGGCGATCAGCTCGTCGGAAACCATCCGGCCGGGCGCCAAGCCGGTGAGCATCCCCCGCACCCTGCGGGCCGCTTCCCGGCGCCGGGCGCGCGCCCGATCCTCGTCTTGTTCGCTGTCGCGCTCGCTGGCCACGGCAACCCCATGATACGCGGGCGCAATCGATCGAACTGGTGCGTCCAATCTCGGCCTGCTCGGCGTCCCCACCGCGCCTGTCGTACAAGCACAGGTTTGATACCGTTCGCGTGACCTAGAATACGTGACGGGTTCTGTGACTGGTTCGAGCATGGGACGACGATTCGCACGCGTTGTCACCTATTCGAACGTATACGTGACGAGGAGGAATCGATGCTGGTTGGCTACGTGCGGGTCTCCAAAGCGGATGGGTCCCAGACGGTCGAGTTGCAACGCGACGCGCTGCTCGCCGCCGGCGTCGACGCCACCCACCTCTACGACGACCACGCCTCCGGGCGCCGTGACGATCGCCCGGGGTTGGCCGCGTGCCTGAAGGCGCTGCGAGACGGCGACACGCTGGCCGTCTGGAAGCTCGACCGGCTCGGGCGAAACCTCCACCACCTCGTCAATACCGTCCACGACCTCACCGCCCGCGGCGTAGGCCTCAAGGTGCTCACGGGGCAGGGCGCGGCGATCGACACCACCACGCCCGCGGGAAAGCTGGTGTTCGGGATCTTCGCAGCGCTCGCCGAATTCGAGCGCGAACTCATCTCCGAGCGCACCACCGCTGGACTGGCATCCGCCCGGGCTCGAGGACGCAAAGGCGGACGACCGTTCAAGATGACCCCAGCCAAACTCCGCCTGGCTGCCGCCTCGATGGGCCAGCCCGACACCAAGGTCGGCGAGCTATGCGCAGAGCTCGGGGTCACCCGCCAGACGCTGTACCGGCACGTATCCCCGACCGGCGAGGTTCGCCCGGACGGGCGGAAGCTTCTCGCCGGCGGCCGTCGCAAGACATCCTGAGACCTCCTGGCGGCTGGAAGCACAAGCGCGGAGATCCGCCCATCGCGTTGTTCCTCCTGCTCACGAGCAGCAGCGCTGACGAGGTCTCCCGGCACTCCCGCAACGTCTGGCGATGCGGCACTTGGTAAGCCAGCGGGGCCGCCGTTCTGCTGCTCGTCCAGACCGGTCGTGTTGGACTTGACTCGGTGCGCTTGCGCTGTCGCGGGGGAAACGAGTGTCAGGGTCTCCCGCCAGCGCGGATGCGCGACGATGCTGCGACGCTGGTCTAATCTGGTGAGCGTGCGGCGGGTTGGGTCCGGCGTCGGCTACGCTCGGCGCTCGTTCCACACCTCCGGGTTGAGAAGCTGCTCGGGCTGCTCGTCGCGCAGGACCTTCAACACGATGTCGGCGGCCATCTCACCGCTGGCAGTCCACACGCCAAGAGTGTTGGCCCCGCAGTGGGGCGTGATGACGACGTTGTCCAGCTCCCCCCAGCGGGGATCGTTCATCGGCTCGTGCGTCCAGGCGTCGATGCCGGCGCCGGCGATCTGTCCCGAGCGCAGGGCCTCATAGACCGCGTCCTCGTCAAACAGGTTCCCCCGCGCGGTGTTGATCAGGAACGCGGTCGGCTTCATTAGCGCGAGCTTCGAGGCGTCGATGAGCCGCTCGGTCTCCGGCATGGCCGGAAGGTGCAACGTGACGAAAGTCAGCCTCGCCGAGCACCCGCTCCATCGACAGGAGCTCCACCCCCTGCTCCTCGACGAACTCCATCACGGGATACGGCTCGTAGGCGATCACGCGCATCTCGAAGCCCGCAGCCCGCAGCGCAACGCTTTGGCCGATCCGCCCGAGGCCGACGATCCCGAGCGTCGCCCGCCAGAGGTCGACGCCCTGGTGCGGCTGCCACTCGCCACGACGCAGCTCGCGATCGTGGCGCGAGATACCGTGCGCGAGGTCCAGCATCATCCCGATCGTATGGTCAGCGACACCCCATTCGTTCGTTCCGGGGATCGTGGCGACCAGAACCCCCCGCTCGGTCGCGGCGGCAACGTCGACGGCGTCGAAGCCGACCCCGAAGCGCACGACGATCCGGAGCTCCGGGCACGCGTCGAACACCTCCGCGTCATACGGCTCCTGGCCTGCGATCACGGCCGCGCAACCATCCAGGCTCTCGATCACCTCCGCCGCCTGGGTCGAGCCCTTGCCCGACCCGAGCCGCAGCTCCAGGCCGGCCGACTTGAGGCGTTCCGGGATCTCGCCGAGCTCGTCCTCGGCCCGGCTCATGTTGAGTGCAACTGTCGTCATGCTCGCTCCTCTCGTCGCCTACGCGAGCGCATCGTCCAACAGCGCAGCCGCGTCGTAGTGCAGTCGCTTCTGGATCGGCGCCGTCACCGTCGCCAGCACGTCGGCGATCGCGCGTCCCGCCGTGCCGTCGCCGAACAGCTCGCTGCGCTCATAGCGCCCGCGGGCGACCTGGGTGCGAACCGCGTCGGCAATCTCGAGCGGGTCGTGTGACGTGAACACGACGTTGGCCGCGCACTCGCGACCCTGCTGGCGGGTGCCGACGCTGACGGCCGGCGTGCCGAGGTAGGCGCCCTCTCGCAGCGCCGCGGACGAGTTGCCGACCATGCAGGCGCAGTGGGCCATCAGCCGGATGTAGTCCTGCGCCGGGAGGTTCCGGAAGAAATGGCAGCGCTCGGCGAGACCCTGCTCGCGGAACTCGCGCAGCCCGACCGAGACCTCGTAGCTGCCGGCGTCGACGTTCGGCCAGAAGACGAGCGCCTGCATCCCGATCGCCGAGATCGCTTGCAGCGTCGCGTCGATCTGATCGCTGGATTGGCCATACTCGGTCGTGACCGCGTGCTGCATCACGAGCAGGAACGGTTCCCGCGGGTCGACCGGCGAGCCGTCGCCGCGGTGTCGGATCAGGGCCTCGGCTCGGGTGCCGAGCGCCGTGCGGGCGGCGAGGTCGATCGACGGGCAGCCGACGTGAAACACGTAGCGCGGATCCTCGCCCATCGCGAGCACGCGCCGGGCGCTGAGCTCCGTCGCGGGAAAGTGGATGTGCGACAGCTTCGTGACCGCGTGGCGAACGCTCTCGTCGATCGAGCCCGACACCTCACCGCCTTGCGTATGCGCAACCGGGATGTTCATGTACGCGGCGGCGATCGCGGTCGCGATCGTCTCGAAGCGATCGGCGACGGTCACGACGACATCGGGCTCGAGCATCTCGAACGCAGTCGGCAACTCGAGCAGGCCCAACCCCGTCGACTTCGCCATCGTCGCCGGCGTCTGACCCTCGACGATCAGGCGGATGCGAACGTCGGGTCTGAAGCCCGCGTGCTCGAGCACATTCACGGCGCTCCCGAAGCGCTCGAGCAGCGTCGACGCCGCCGCTATCACCTGCAGCTCGAGCGCAGGATGATCCCGCACCGCCTCGAGCAGCGTCATGATCCGCGCAAGGTTCGCTCGGCTCGCGACGACCACGCACACCTTGCGGCGATCGGACCCGTGCCGCGTCGGAAACACCGGCAGAGTATACAAATAGACCACAACCGTACGACTAAAGCCGGCTATGGGTTGTCCGACCGCGAGGCGACCGGCGCGACCGTGGGCGCGGAACGTCCCACGCGCCCCAAGAACACACCCGCGCGTTCCCCCAGCACCGTCCAGTCAGGCTCGGTCTGGGGCCCGGGGGCGAGCAAAAAGCCCCGATGCCCGTCGCCGGAGACCCGCTCGGCGAGGATCGTGTAACCGGTGAGCGCGAACAACGCCGTGGCTGTCGGACGTGCCAGATAGTACGGGTGATCAATCTTGACCACACGCTCGATGCCCTCCTCGACTGCCAGCATCAGGTCGACGTCGAGGATGTCGATGAACGCGCAACCACCTGCCGCCGTGACCCGGTGCAGCGCCGCGAGCGTGGTGCGCACGTCGAGCAGGTGGTCGATCGTCTGGCACAGCAATACGAAATCCCAAGTACGTCCGCGCGGATCGAGCTCCTCGGCAAGCCCGGCGATCGTTTCCATGCCCGCGGCGCGCGCGACAGCGAGCTCGTCTGGAGCTGGGTCGATGACGGTCGCGCGGCCGCTGAGCTCGCCGGCGAGCACACCGGCGACAGCGCCAGTCGACCCGCCGACATCGAGGATCGTCCGCAGTCCCCGCGGCAACCGCGGGAGGACGAAGTCGGCGAGCTCGGCGGCGTAGTCGCGCTGCTGCGCCTGCACCGTTCCGGCGTCGATCCGGCGGCCGTGGAAGGCCGACACCAGCGGGCGATAGACGCCGGCGTAGAAAGCCGCGTAGGCGCCGGCGGTCATCCGCGGCGACAGCCAGCCCAACCCGCAGCGCGCGCACGCAACGAAGCTCGCCGGATAGTCATAGCGGTCGCGTTCCGCGACCTGGATGACGCGCTCGCCCCGCGCCCCGCACAGATTGCACACGTCTGCGTGCTCCTTGGGTTGCGCCGCGTAGTCGTAGGCGAGCGCGGCGATCCGCCCAGCTGCAGTCGGATGCAATCCCATCATGTGCACGACAGGATGACGGCTGGCGCGCCGTGGCAGACTGACGGCGTGAGCGAGCTGGATTGGGAACGCCGCGTGTTGGTGATCGGTGAGGTTGCTCAGGCGCACGACGGCAGCCTCGGGACCGCACACGCGTTCGTCGACGCGATCGCCGACGCGGGCGCCGACGCGGCCAAGTTCCAGACCCACATCGCCGCCGCCGAGAGCCGCGTCGACGAACCATGGCGTGTCAATTTCAGTTACGAGGACGCGACGCGCTTTCAGTACTGGAAGCGGATGGAGCTCAGCGCGGATGCATGGACGGGGCTCGCACGTCACGCCGAGGATCGGGGGCTTGCGTTCCTCAGCTCGCCGTTCTCGCTCGAGGCAGTCGACCTGCTGCGCAGCGTCGGAGTGGCCGCGTGGAAGATCGCATCCGGCGAGGTCGAGCACCCCCCGCTGCTGGATGCCGTCGCGCGGACCGGCCAACCCGTGCTGCTCTCCAGCGGGATGAGCGACTGGACGGAGCTCGATCGCGCCGTGGAGCGGCTGCGCCGAGGGGGCGCTGGGTCGCTCGCGGTGCTGCAGTGCACGTCGGCGTACCCGGTCGGGCCCGAGCGGATCGGACTCAACGTGCTCGCCGAGATCCGCGCGCGCTACGGGTGCGCGAGCGGGCTGTCGGACCACTCGGGAACGATCTTCCCGTCGCTCGCTGCCGTCGCGCTTGGAGCACGCGTGCTCGAGGTGCACGTGACGCTCAGCCGCGAGATGTTCGGCCCAGACGTCGCGGCGTCGGTGACGAGCAGCGAACTGCGGACGCTCGTCGACGGCGTCCGCGCGATCGAGGCGGCACTCGCGTCGCCCGTCGACAAGGACGCAGCGGCAGTCGAACTCGCCCCGGTGCGCTTGCTCTTCGGCCGCTCGCTCGTAGCCCGCCACGAGCTTCCCGCCGGGCACGTGCTCGCGGCCGGCGACCTCGTTGCTAAGAAGCCCGGCGGCGGGATCCCGCCCACGCGGCTGGAGGCGCTCGTCGGCAGGCGCTTACGGCGCGCGCTGCGTACGGACGAACCGCTGCGTGAGGAGGACGCCAGCGGGGGGGTCTGAGCTGAGCAGCGCTACAGGCCGACGTCAAGCTTCGTGATCTTGAGCTCGAGCCGCATCGCCGTTGGGGAAGACATCGACGACGTTTGTTGCCCTTGTAGCCTGGCAGCGCCATGCCGGCTTACCGACGCTGCCTCTCTGACAAAGCGGTCGTCTCCATGGCCCACGCATGAGCTTCCGGATCGGACGACCAGCAGAACGCCGGCTCGCCCGAGCGCCAACTCCCGCATCGCCTGGCATCGCGGCAGTCGTCCGGGGCCTAGTTGTTATTTGCGCTCCGGAACGAAACCAGGCGCGCGTCCGGGACGTCCCAAGACTGCCGCTTTGGCCGCCAGCCGATCACTGCGCCGTCGACTCCAACTTCAGGCGCGGACCGGCGATAAGCGGCAGGGTCGGGTCATGAAGATCGACTGCTCAAGTACTCGGGTGCATTCGCCTTCTGACATCCGTGCAGTCGCCTTCTGAAACCGACAAGGTGACCATCAAGCGCCGCAAGGGGTCAAATTGTAACGATTCCCGTGTACGCGGCAACGTAACGCGTCCGGCTGTTCGCGATACAGTCTGTAGATGCGGATCGGCTACGGACGGGTCTCAACCCGCGACCAGAACCCCGAAGCGCAGCACGACGCGCTGACCGCGGCGGGCTGCGAGGAGATCTTCATCGACAAGGCGTCCGGGAAGCTCACGCGACGCCCCCAGCTCGACAATGCGCTGCTGTCAGCTAACCGGAAGGGCGATCAGCTGGTGATCACCAAGCTCGACCGGCTCGGGCGGTCGCTCGAGCACCTGATCGAGCTCTCCAAGCTCCTACAGACCCGGGGGGTCGACCTGGT
>JAABUY010002997.1_pt1 | contig 19190 bp, 26 predicted proteins | sample 5560271 | NCBI WGS metagenome assembly JAABUY01 (sample SAMN10711886, study PRJNA513374) | rock metagenome | isolation source: Antarctica rocks | place: Antarctica: Victoria Land, University Valley
TTTTGAACAAGCAATGCCGATAACGTTGCCATCCAGTGTGTCGATCATGCATGTACTGTAATTCTTCCGAGTATTAGCACATCTTGGCAAACCATGATGACCTGCCTAAAGGGGAAACCATCTAGACCTCGACTCCTCGAGGCTTAAAGATAATCCTGAAAAATGCGTCACAATGCATACATCAGCTTTGCAGATAAAAGAAACTACGCGGGGTACTGGCCATATCGATCGTCGTACCAAGGTTCTTTAGGAAGGCGATGGACAGTATGGGAATTCAGCATATAACCTGACCTGACTCCAGAGCATCGTCTTTCACGTTTCTTCTGCAGGTTAGCTAACGCCAAAAAAACACAATGCGCCTATCAAATACGGTCTTGTCGTCCTTCGTCCTCGCTGCTCTCAGCGCGACGGCGACTGACTCCCCTGACTCTACGCAAACATGTCCAGCTCAAGCCAACTCGATTTTCTCCTGTCCTGCTGCATCATGGCCTCCAGGCCCAGGCATCGGTACTTTACTGATGCCCCAGGAGCCCGATAAAGAGTTGCAGGATATCATGAGCCAAATCGATCCGAAACGTATAGAAGCTATAATAACAAAATTGGTGAGCTTTGGCACAAGGAATACACTGAGCAATCAGACCGATCCGAAGAGGGGTATCGGCGCGTCGAGAGATTGGATTGCGGCCCAAATGAGGGAATTTGCAAAGGCAAGCAAGTAAGTTTGCTGGGTTCTGCATTCGTCGACACGGGGACAACGATGTCGCTGACACATTGGAATTGGAAGAGGACAGATGGAAGTGACGGTACCGAGCTATATTCAAGGTGTCGCACGGAGTATACCGTTTCCCGTGAGGATTAGCGACATTGTGGCCACGCTCAAAGGAAGCGTCGATCCAGGAAGAGTCTATGTTGTGTCCGGGCACTATGACAGCAGGGTGACAAATGTGGACAATTATCTAGATGATGCCCCTGGTGCAGATGACGAGTAAGTCTTTGCGGTTCTGCTTCTTGGCAACTCGTTACGACGTTGACGATCGTACAGTGCCTCAGGAGTCGCGGTCTCTATGGAGTTGGCTCGAATCATGGCAACTCACAGGCCAGCTGCAACCGTAGTGTTTGTTGCCGTAGCGGGAGAAGAGCAAGGCTTATACGGCAGTAACTTTCTCGCACAGACGTATAAGAACGCTTCAGTGAACGTGCAGGGGATGTTCACAAACGACATTGTTGGCTCATCCACGGCAGACGATGGCACAAAAGACCCTTATACCCTCCGAATCTTCGCTCAAGGTAATCCCACAACCGATAGTGCGGCCATAGCCCGCACCCGAGCTACCATTGGTGGCGAAAACGATTCTCCTGCTCGTGAACTCGCACGCTTTGTCGTTGAGGTCGGGGAAAACAAGTATACCCAAATGAATCTTCCAGTTATCTACCGTTTGGACCGGTACCTTCGAGGTGGCGACCACATTCCATTCCTTCAACAAGGCTTCACTGCATGCCGATTCACTGAGCCAAATGAGAATTTTGCTCATCAGCACCAAGATGTCCGTGTGGAGAATGGAACGCAATATGGAGATTTAATCGAATTCAATGACTTCGACTACATTACCCGCGTCGGAAAGGTCAATGCAGCTGCCATGTGGAGTCTTGCGAATGCTCCACAGGCTCCACAGGGCGTGACAATCAATGCCACGATACTGAGCAACAAAAGCCAATTCAACTGGAAGCCGAGTAATGAAACACTTTTGGCAGGGTACGAGGTTGTCTGGAGACCAACAGACGCGCCGTTTTGGACACACTACATTCCTGTGGGGAATGTGAACACCGCTACAATCAATCTGTCAAAGGACAACGTCAACTTCGGCGTTCGTGCGGTAGGCAAAAACGGATATAAAAGCCCCGCGACTTTCCCGTTCCCTCTATGAAGTGACAGAGGATATCGAGATATTATGTATACTAAGTGAAAAGTCAACAAAAAGAATATAATACGCGAATTCCAAACACAGATGAAACGTAGAATCGCACAGAAACTAGCTTGGCCGCTCCAAACCAGATCACAGCGGTTCTCACCCTTTCCTCCACTTGGTCCTTTATTAATCGTGACTTGCAGTCCAATGCTCCATCGTAGTAGCCTTTACGCGAGAAACCTCTCCGAGTAATGCATCTGCCCCATGCGGCTTGCAGCTCGCAGCTCTCGACCTAGACGAAGTAGCCAGATCTCGCACGGTTGGTACGGAACACGGAAGAATCTGCCTGAGCAGACAAGGATGGATGCGATCTGAGTTTCTTCGAATCCTGCTTTAGTACAAATTGAAAAGTGAATTCGGGTTGATGCAGCAAGGAGTTAGAAACGAAGCATGTTCATTGGTTTAAGCTGGTAATTTGGCCTGCCTCATAGTTTTGCATATATTCTAGTATTGCCCAGCGATAGACTAAGTATTCTCTTACCGCTGCCTTGGGTGCTGAAGAGTGACACAAATGCTCCTTGTCCGTTACTGTATTGTGTTGACACCGTTGTGCAGTGGAAGTTCGTCTACTCGGATCGTGCGCTGTCCCATCTTTGTGCGCTCTGGCTTGGCATCACAGCATCCCTGCACATTTTCTCCGCGACGACACTAGTAGTACTAACGGCAAGACCCCTTTTGTGACAGGCCCAAGAAATCTTAACATCAAACCACCGACTTCGTCAACCCTCTGTGATACCCTGCCGACTCTCTGTCTGGCCTCTTCTGTTTTCGGCGTTGTCTACATCGTGTCGTGTGTCGTGTGTCGTGTGTGAGTTCCATCTACTCCTCAAACTCTAGGTGAGCCATGGACAAGCGAGAGTGAAGTTGGCTCATGGCATTGAGACTCGACAATACCTTCTGCCAGGTCGCTCCTGCTGTTACGAATCCTTCACTGACTTCACTGGTGATCTTTTAGAGATCTAGAAACCATTGGAACGCTCCTTCCCAAGCTTCGTAACCAGCGGCAAAATGGGTAAGCCAGCCAGTGCTATCTCCATGATCACCATACACAACCGGTCCTCTTCATTACGCGATTGGATTGCAACATTATATCTACTAGCAAATATCATCACTGGAGAATATGTCACAAACTTTCAAGGTGGTGAAGGTCGACTGTGCGCCAGGCCACCGAGGCAGCGTTTTCAATTTTCTTGGCTCTGAACCCAGCAAGGGAAATCAGCATCCGCCTTGTCTTCCAACACTGCCAAAACTGTCTTCAATATTGAACCTAGCTAACACCTTTCAATTTGATTTAGCCATGAACAACGGTCCTCTGCCACCGGCGCCACTAAGAGCATCTCCTGCCCCACAAGGACCTCCAGTACCAAATGGCAAGCCCACGTCTCCATACAACGAGCAGCGTAATCCGATGAGTCCCAACGCGCAAATTGCCGCTCAGACAGTTAGCTCGAAAGATCCCAAGGCTGCAGCTCAGGCTGCCAGTGACATGAGGAACGTTGTGCGGAGGAAGCTGACTGGCTACGTGGGATTTGCCAATCTACCGAACCAATGGCACCGTAAGAGTGTCCGCAAAGGATTCAACTTCAATGTCATGGTAGTCGGTAAGAATCCACTTATTTGCTCTACAAAGTGGGCTTCTAATTTCTCTAGGTGAATCTGGTCTCGGAAAGTCTACCCTTGTCAACACCCTTTTCAACACGTCTCTCTACCCACCGAAAGAGCGAAGAGGACCCAGCCTGGAAATTGTCCCAAAAACCGTATCTATACAATCAATCAGCGCAGACATTGAGGAGAATGGCGTCCGTTTACGTCTCACTGTGGTTGACACACCAGGCTTTGGTGATTTCGTCAACAATGACGATTCATGGCGACCCATTGTTGAGAATATCGAGCAACGATTTGATGCCTACCTCGATGCTGAGAATAAGGTCAACCGGATGAACATTGTCGATAACCGTGTCCATGCATGTGTATACTTCATTCAACCGACCGGACACTCGTTGAAACCGCTTGACATTGAGGTGATGCGCCGGCTGCATACAAAGGTCAACTTGATCCCGGTCATCGCCAAAGCAGATACCTTGACGGATGAAGAGATTGCGTCGTTCAAAGCTAGGGTAAAACACTGTGTATTGGCTTTTTTGACTGCTTTGGCTAATTATAGCTCAGATTTTGACGGACATCCACCATCACTCGATCCAGATTTTCGAAGGACCACGCTACGAGTTGGACGATGATGAGACTATTGCAGAGAATCAGGAAATTATGTCCAAGGTTCCTTTCGCCGTTGTAGGTGCCAACAGCGAGGTCACTAGCCCCGAAGGTCGCAAAGTCCGTGGACGTCGCTATCCTTGGGGTGTGATTGAGGTCGACAACGAAGAGCACTGCGATTTTGTGAAGCTACGACAAATGCTTATTCGCACACATATGGAGGAACTCAAGGAGCATACTAACAATGCTCTGTACGAAAATCACCGCTCCGAGAAGCTCACGGGAATGGGAGTGGCTCAAGATCCCAGTGTCTTCAAGGAAATCAATCCCGCAGTGAAACAGGAAGAAGAGCGAACCCTGCACGAACAGAAGCTACAAAAGATGGAGTCGGAGATGAAGATGGTCTTCCAACAGAAAGTAGCGGAAAAGGAAAGCAAACTCAAGCAGAGCGAAGAGGAACTGTATGCCCGACATCGCGAGATGAAGGATCAGCTCGAGAGGCAACGCAACGAACTAGAAGAGAAGAAACAGCGTGTCGAGAGCGGAAGACCACTGGAGGGTACATCAAAGAAGAAGGGGTTCTCGCTTCGCTAAGCGGCCTAGCTGTAAGCCATGTGTGACGCTTGCGCCGCACATGGGCTAAAGACACCTGCTTCCTACACGAGCGAGACTCTCAAAGAATCCCCATTTTGTCCCTTCTAGCGAATTCGATATCCCCCTGCTCTTTGTCTTTTTTCTTCACGAGATCTCGCGGATTAGATACCGTCAAGGGATGTAATGTTCGAAGAAAGGCGAGGGAAAAGTGGGAATTTGTGCTTCCGAAATTGTATTTCTTAAACCAGGTTGTTCCCTTAAAGCAAGAATTCTTCTATGGCGTGTTAGCAAAGTTGTGCTTTCCACCATTGTGTATATGTGATAGGCGTTAGTTCTGGCTTTTAGTGGATGCTGAAATATTTTGTTCGCTGATGAGGTGGATGTGTGTTTCTCTCATCTCTCTCACGCTCCCAACGCCTCCCTTCCCCTTCCCCTTCTCCCATAATCCCCCACCATTTACCTCCCTCCCTGCACCCCACTTGTCGCTCTCTCCCTTCCCCGGGAATCCCTTGTTCATAGAACACAACCACATTAAATATGATGATCCGAACCCCTCCCTCCACGCCCCGGCCGCCCTGCTTTTTATCGCATGCGCGATTTATCGAGTGGATTGGGTATGGGTATAAGAGGGGGGAGGTGAGGAGGGGATGGTATGGTATGGGAAGCCGGGGTTCCTGTCTATATTCGAGCTTTAGGACGCTTGAGGGATACATGGCCAATATATAAAAACGTTAGAAATCAGAAGCTAGCACTGAGATCTTCCGTCCCTGATAGACGTTCTAGATAACACATTTGCTCTGAAGCCTATCTAATGAAAAAAACAAAGAAATAAATAATGCTGCTGCGGAGATCCTGTTTTAGCAGGTCTCCTGAGGTGAAGAGAAGGAGAAGAGTAATACCAACGAGTACAAAAACAATTGCCTCTTCTTCCTGCCTTTCTTTCAAGGCATCTCCAAGTGTCGTCTTGCTCACTTCTTTGGATACTTATTCCTGAACAAGTACATACTCAGATAGTAGTCTCCAACCGCAAAGACCCCCACGGCTCCAGCCCACAGTCCGGCAACCTTCCAGCTCAGATCCCCGGCGCTGTACTTCTTGTAAACACCCATGCCCAGTACCGCGCACATCGCCGTAATCACCACCGCATTGCCGACCACCACTGGGTTATCGCGGTTCGCGCTGATGTCGTCGCGGGTGTGTATGGCGCTCTCTTTCGCCTGCTCGGACTTCTTCGCCGCGGCGCGTTTGGCCTTGTCGTAGTTTTCGGAGGGGTGGTTGTAGATGTCTGACGCCTTGTCTGCGGCTTCGTGGGTGAGTTCGGAGGCGCGCTGGCTGGCGTTCGAGGCTACCTCGCGCGTTTCTTTGGAGAGCTTGGAGGCCTTTTTGGAAGCTTCTTCGGAGTACTCTGAGGCTTTGTTAGAAGCTTCTTTGGAGAAGTCGGAGGCCTTGTTGGAGGCTTCTTCGGAATAGTCGGAGGCTTTGTTTCGGGCTTCTCGCGAATATTCAGAAGTTTTGTTCTGCGCTTCTCGCGAATATTCGGAGGCTTTGTCTGAGGTTTTCTTTGCGGCGGCGCGGGTGCGTTCTTCGGCTTCGCGGGCTTCGCGGTCGGCTTGTGTTCGGGTCTTAGTGGCTTGTTCACTGTAGTCGGAGGAAACGGAGGAGATGTGCGGGGAGTCAACGTCAACTAGGGACGCGGCAGAGGCTTCTGTATCTTCGACTTGGGGTAGAGGTGGTGCACGTCTGCAGGAGGAGTTTAGTCGATCATTTGCTACAACCGTACTAATGGAGAGTATAGCAGCGTGTAGAACCAGCTTCAAAGGTAACTCCAGGATTTTGAGGGAGGAGGATTTACTTACGCCTACAGTAGATTAGCACGGGCCATACTTATTTCCGTAGAAATGGCGAAGTCATGTATAGACTACTTACTTCTTCAGATGACTGCTTTGGGCCTTTCGCAGCAGCTTGAGCGTAAGACATCTTCGCGGTACTTTAGCTACGAAATGAAACTGCTGTTGATAGGGTCAGCAGTAGTTTTTGAAGTTGGACAACTGATGGTGAAGGCGATATGTACTCTGATGGTAAAGGAGAGAGCCAATTGAGACGTGGTTCGGCGGTAGCTTAGTTAAATCTCGTGGGCCAAGGGAGCAAAGTCGGTCTCGTGAGGTTATCCAGGTTTGAGGCATGTGAGTCTTAGCTCCGACTCCCACTGGCTTCCTACGTCATCCGACCAAAGCCGTAATTACCCGACATGTTTAAAAAGCCGGAGGTTCTTTTGTATATCGAAAAAGCATATGAGTTATCGAAGGTCAGAGATCATGTTTTCACGGAAAACCTTTCAGTCACATATGATTTCAATCTCGAGTCGTTCAGAGTCCAATTTGTCCGAGTAATGTCATCCCTATCCATCATGCAACTTTTTCTGGGGTTTCAGCTATGGCACCTAGTTGGGAGACGAGAGGAAGCCGGTTCCTTGGTGCAGCAAGATACATTTATTATGACCTGAGATACAAAGGTTTTCCCTAGCCCCGACTCCTCGCTCAAATGCATGGCCAATCCTATCACTATCGTAGCTTTTTGTACAGACTGCCCCTTGCTTCAGTCAGACTTACATATACGTATGGTGTATTTCTGCCCAGGTCTCCCGAAATCTACCGTAGATAATAGATCACCAACCAGCAAAACGCAAAAAATAATATTGCTCCTCCCCAAAAGATCCACTTGTCCTGTTTGGCTCTCCTCTCCACCATCCGAATTGTGTCTCCGCTCACTCCCAAGGTATTTGCAACGCTATACAGCTTCCTCTGTGTGCCTTTCAGTATCTCTCTTTGATGCCCCAGATCACCAAGCACAGCCCTCCCACGTTCAAGATATTCGTCCAACTGAGTATTTGTAGAGGACATGAAGGACTGCTCACGTAGCGCATGTGTTTCGCGATTGTAGTCGGCAGGAGAGGCGCCGAAGGAAAGGGAGGTAGGTTTCGAAGAGGGCGCAAAGGGGGAGTTGGCGGAGAGAGCAGATTGAGCGTAGGGATTTTCAGGTGTAGAGGTGTGGTGCGGGCGGCGCCCTAGAAGTTCTGTGCGGTTTTGCGTGGTTTGCTGAGACGCAAAACATTTAGTACCGATGATACCCAGGTAACGAAGTTACTCACGGCATCTTCTCGATCCTTCTTCAGGCGGTCAAAACATTGCCGGTAGTCTAAGAGTTCGGCGCGAAACGTTTTTATACGTTCACGAGCTTTTTCTTGTTTGGCTGGGATGAGCTCTTTCTTTGCCGTTTCCGAGTAGTCGTCTATGGTTCGGGAGAAAGAGGTGAGAGAGGCGGAGATTTGGCCTGTGATGGCCCATCAGAATCGCAATACTATGTATTCGTGGAGCACTGGAATCATCGACCTTGCAAGGCAGGCGACGATGTCGCAGGAGCTTCGGCGAAGGCATCTAAATCGCGTCGTACAGAGGATGATTGCTTAAGAGCAGAATTGAAGAGAGTATTCTACATGGGTCAGCAGAACCACTACAGACAGTTCAAGAGACATACTAACCATTACGGAGAAGAACAAGAGGAAGCTGAGGCGGTTGGAGAAATGGAGGTTGCCTTTGATAGCCCTAAGAAAATGCTGTTGCTATACGTGGCTAGACCGACCGTTTATTACCGGAGACCCTGGAGATCACTGCATGCGGCGAGCGAGACTCCGACGCTCATTATGAAGCTGACGACGCTCAACGCTGCGCTGAGGACTTGTGATACCCAATTACTTCGAATGGGAAATACGAAATGCTGTCACCGCTGATAAAGGAGAGCACAGGTGCACGACTCTTAAGATGCTTTGACTTGACCAGGTATTCTGCGTTTCGATGAACCACCGATTATTCTCCGCAGGCGTTACCGGCCGTACTGAGTCGCCTCCTTGAAACTTATCTCTCACTGCTTATTGCCTGGAAGTGGGTTATAAATAAAGTCTTCTCTCAGCTGTCCGCCGCATTTCGAATCCTCCGTTTCAAAGTGTGGGGAAGAACCTTGGCAGCTGAGTGCCTTGGAACCAAGGTTGACTGACCCATTCGTTCATGACGACAACCTTGATTTCTCAATTCCTTTGTTGACCATTTTTGACTCGTCATTGTTATGACTTGTCACAAAGGGCATTCATGGACTGCTCTCATTACTTCCAATAACACCTAATCAACAGTTGCGCGAAGGTGCTCAACATCCTACACCTTCAGGTTACGATATACATCACTGCGCCTGTACTACCTCGGCATCTCTGAACATGCATCCTTCATTATCAACATCCTACCTTCTCCCGGCCATCCTACTTAATCCTGTCCTCTTCCTCCACAGCCTCAACACCATCCTCTCCAGGGTGCTACCTCCTACAGTGGTCGCCTCCCCGATACAGCCACCTCCATACTCAAAACTTGGTCCCTCCGCAAACCATCCACATCTCGATATCCATGCTTCAGAAACACTATGTTGGTGCTACACAGTCCTGATTATGATTGTGCAAATGATTGTCTTCGGGAGGATCAACAATTTAAGGGAGAAGAGGAGGGAAAGTAAAAGAACGAAGGAGACGCGCCTAATACCTATGAGGCAAAGCATGAGCAAGGAAGGAAAGAAAATGAACGGACATGCACATTATCCAAATGGTGTAAGCGCCTCGCCAAATGGCAGAGAAGTCCACGAGAATGACAACATCCAGCCGCAACCTCAAGATAAGGATTATCCGTCCAGTGAAACAGATAGTGAGTATGCGGGGACGGACAGAACCACCGACTCGGAGATCATTCTCTAAGTCCAGGGCATCGTCCACTTTGGATTGGTCTTCCGGCGTTTCAGCATACAGGCATACAGGCATAAAGGCATATAGAAAGGCGTCAAGGAGATTTCACAAGGCTTCCACAATGCAGGAACCCAACATCACTAGTTCAAATTTGCTTGTGTATTCAGCCTATTCGAGGCTTGCAGAGATACCCCTCGGAATTAGAAAAGAGCAGACGGCTCTCACGATGTAGGAGCCAAGCAAGCATGTTTTTGCAGGCAGTCAATTCGTACTATGCTTTGAGGGATACCCTCTTTGAAGTAGAGTAAGCATGGGCCGTTCTCACACAACCTACTAACCGAATATCTCGCCACTGACCTTTCTTGCTCCTTTAACATTGCTACTGGGGCTCTCAGTCTCGCAATGCGAGGAGTAAGTGAATCTGCGCTTAAAGATAAAAACCCCGGCAGCTTTACCATGCTCGTCTCCACCACGCTCGCGTGCATTGTCAACAATCCTTTCAATTCTCCGCCCACCAATGCTACCAGTAGGTTAGGAAGCACCCGCTGAGTAGCCCCCAGCGGCCTCCTTTCCGTGTTTCGAATTTGAGCATTCCCCTTCGTTCCCTCTACTGTCAACGAAATCATCACAAGCCCGTAAGGAAGTCCAAGAGCCGTGCAAACCATGCCATCATCTCCATACCACTTCTCGTGGTTGACACCAACGCAATGGATGGCAGCATAGTTGGAAATACCCAATGTGTGGTTCGCGATGTAAAACCATAACCTTACAGAAATAATCACAGAGAAGAGAAGCGTTGATACATCTATATAAAATCATACTTGTACATCCTAGAGCATGACAGTTTCATGTATCTTCTAGATGACGCCCCTGGTGTAAATGCCGCTAAACTCCTTTTTCGGCACGCTGGTGTTGTACATTGCTTTTCCTGCCTAGGAACTTCACAAGGTCAGCGTTTCCACTCTTCCCAATCTTCGGTTGTGGCGGTGGATGTGTACTATCGTGCACTAATTCCTCCCCACCCTCAATTATTATGCTCCTGAGCTGTTCTTATTTCTCGGTACGAGCCTCAGTAGCGTCGTGAGCTGCTTTCGGCACCATGGCGTCACTCTCGCTCTGTGGCCCCTGGTCCCTTGCCACCTGTTCCGTCGCGGCCTTCGCTCGTTCTGTCCTCCCTGCATCGTCGTGGGGATTTTCCGCTTCCACTTTCGACGCCCGTGAGGAAGGTTTTGTTGGTGGTAGTGCTGATGTCGCTGCTGCGTCGGCCGTAGGCGATGCCTCCGCGGAAGGAACTTCGCCCTCGGTGCCCACCTCTCCGTCCTCATCATCGTTCGCTAGTTCATCCCCGTAGACATCTGGATGTTCCCTGAAACAGCCCTGCATTGTCTTGAAATGTTCGATACAATCCATGCCCTTGGGCTCATCCTTTGAAAATACAAAACAGCTAAACGCGGCCCGGAATTGCTCTCCGCAGGGGCCATGGGCCATGCCGCCGAGACAGGGGCAGTCCCAGTTTATTTCGCCGGTTTCTTCGTTGAAAGCGCCTTCTTGGGAGGCTTCTTCTTCGGTTTCTTCCAGTTGTCCGGGGTCGACGGCGGCGGTTGTGGTTTGGGCGGATGAAGGGGAGTCGATGGGGGAATTGGAGGGTGAAGGTTTGGATTGACGGGAGGCGGATATGGATTCGAGGGTTGGGAGAGCGGAGTCGTCAGCTTGGGCGGAGGGGGGCGGTATTGAGTCTGTAGGTTGTAAGTATAGATAGTGTTAAAGGGAAATCGCACTTGTTTACAGGCAGGTTCATCAGCAAAGACATTGCTGGTGTTGTAGTAATAGAGGCCTCCAATCGCTAGACCCCATCGTATAGCATTGTTTTTCCAGCTTCGGGACCTTTGAGCTGGTGGCGCTGTAGAAAGAAAACGCTGGGTGCGGGCTGCGCGGAATGTTGGTAATGACTGGCGGGCAAGTGTCCTTGACGCTGATCTGATCATGGCGGACGACTATGAAGAAATGAGGTGGAAAATGAAAGCTGATGTACATTCGCTGTATGAAGCGTTATGAGGTAGCTTCAAACTTTTGGATGAGCGGAGGTTTGTCAGCGTAATTTTGGCGTAATTTTCGGTTCGTAACGTCGGCGCTTCGTGTCTCCTCTCATGCTACCGAGGTATTAAGGTATCGTCGATTCATATAATTCGTGTTTCGCAGTAAATTCAGGTGCTAACAATCGTTTCTCCGTTTACTGATCTAATGTTCTATCTAAGTCGGGTCTCATCATTGGGGCTACTGTAGACCGAAATCGCGGACAATCTATGATGTATGAACAACGCTCTTCTAAACTCCAGCCCGACCTTTCTATAATTCTATCCAAATTCTACCTCAACAACCGACCTTATCACTAGGCTCTTCTGGGGCTAAGAAAAAATATGCTTAGTAGTATACGAAAAGAATGGCTTCTAGCCATGAACTTTAGGCAAAAGAGTTACTACCATGTACTGAAGGTTTGAGATCTGCTGCATGAAGTTGCTGAGATGATCTAGAGATCCAGAGATGCTCGAGAGGATTGTCCTGCCTCCATTGATGATTCTCTTCCCCTTATTGTCTTGAGTTCGAGATTTGCAAGGCCGGCTGAAGGACGAATGAGCATATCGACGACTTGCAGACCGGGTGGATACTTGTATTTTGAGGCTTCCTCGATACCCTCTAATTTCGATTGGTCAGACAACAGATCCTTAGAAAAAGACGTTAGGAGCTAACCAACTTACTATATTCAATATAGCCAAATTCCACGACTGCAGGCACCCAAACTGTAACGGCGATGATTTGGCCGAGAGTCCATACTTGAGAGACCAGGTTGTTACCGTAGAAGAGACGGTACAGGTAGATGTGATATCCAAAGCATGTCGTCCAGAGGAGAAGGAGGAGACCATTGCTCAAGGCCGAAATACTTTTCGAAGAGATCCTATTTCGTGTAATCTTGGGTGGCAATTTCTTGCATGCTTTGAGTGCTCGGCCTAGGTGTGAGCCCTTTGGCTGGCGATCTGATATGTGCTTGGCGATGCACCAGAGGCCGCACACGATGCAACATGAGTATATTACAGAAACCAAAGAAAGGTTGATTTTGATCGGGTTGATAGCTCCCTGCAGGATTGAGGAACTTGACCCGCAAATTAGATCACCAAGCTCGAGCAAGTACTGGCCATTCCCGTCATACACAGACCCTTCTGCGAATTTTGTCGCTAGAGATCCAGTCGACAGAGCAACCGTGAGCACTGACAAAGTAATAATATACCAAGACAGCCGGCCATAGCGCGAGATAAAAGTGAGTGTGAATATAATTGGGACAAATCCGTTCATAGACAAAGGAATCAACAACATCAGGTCAAAACGTGGAAGTGCCCGGTGATTCATTGCCGCAAGGACTGCAGTTTGTCTTCCAAATGCCCGAGCAGCGATCTCGATCGCAGAGATGAAAAAAACTGGTTTTTGCGAAATTCAACGAGGGCGGTGGCTAGAGCCCGAGAGTGATATCTTTCCCTTTTCTCCTTATTTGATGGCCAAAATTCGAGTCCAGCCAAAGTAAGACAAGCAATGAGGGCGATACTTATTTGCAGAAGCAATGATATGAAGACCTGGTTAATGTCAGAGGATAGTATATGGATACCTAGTAGAAAATTGAAAACTACCTACTCCTATGCCTCCAAGGTCAGGATTGGACGTTCTAGACGAGCAAATTGCGTCTATGCAAGCCTGCAACGAATGAGTTGGATTCGGTGCAGCCATGGGGTCTAGCCTGGAATAGGGGAACAGCTCTTGCTCGGCACAAGCGGAGGCGAAAGATGTAATGCCCGTACAAGTGTCCGATTTCAGAGAGCACTCAGACCTGAGGCGACCGTATATCGGGCAATTCTTGCATAATCAGCATCATTATGGTTGAGCCCAAGCAGGACAAAAGGTTCTAGGAGCGCGTTGACTTGATCCTTAATATTCGTATCACCTAGCTGATCGCCAGTCTTATATGGCATCACAGTCAATGATGCCCACAAGCCACAAGTGACAAGGTTGTTTGGCATGGTGGGATCCAGCACGCTGCCTGAGTCATTGCACACCGAGGTGCAACTATCAGCATGGAGACTTTTGTCCCAGTCTTCATGTGACCCATCCGACAATTTGCTTTTCTCTTGGCAAGGAGGAATAGCAGGCGTCGTATCGCCTGTAAAATCCAACCAAAGTTGAATCGAAGAAATCGTTATTCCAATCATCGCGTACCCTCAAGAATTTCTTGTATGATTGATAAGATACGCCATGCGCAATGAGTCGTGATATCAAAACCGATGAGCCTTCAATGATAAGTATCACTGAGGCGCGGTTGCGGCTGTAGGATCCCCATTGTTCATCCGTGCACCCCTTATATCCTCTTGCCGCTGGAAAGTCGCCACTGAATATGTACACCTCATTGGACAAAGCCTGACAAATTGTGATGCTGAATGCGAAAAAACCCCATCAACGCAAGACCCCTAGATCGTGAACCACTGCCTAATTAGACGTCGTCTCATCTAACTTCAAACCCTGAACAGATTTCATTCTGCAGCAGACGTAACGTACGCAAAAAGCTTTTATCACTCAGGGAGCAAACATTCAACTTGAATACTAAATAGCAACATAGATAGATATTCTCGATCACGAATTACTATGAAAGAAAAATTTTAAATATTAAGAACACAACAGCTTGCTGTTAATGAGAAACTTGAACAAGTTTGATATTTTGGACATATCAGCTTCATGATGGTCGCGAATTATGAAGATGATCTGCAAGAACGTGAAGGTCTGTGCGCGTTCTCCATTTCTTGCTTGTTGTGAAGTTGTCAGCATTTGGCCTTCTTCTGCTTAGCATTGACACTAAAGATTCTAGAACTACTGAGGTATAAAACTCCCCGAGTACGATATCATCTCCGTCTTAAGGTATCTAAGTATCGAACAATTCAAAGCCCACTCTTCTGATGCCCCACTCGCCAGATGCTTCTCCCCGGCAGCTCACTCATCCCCAGAATCATCAGCAGTGTCCGGTCCGCCAAAGTCCAAGCACAACCTTGCGGTGTGGATCTAACGCTCAAACGCGTCAAGACATGGACTTTTCCGGGCAGCGTCGACTTTGATAACAGTCTGCGCCTGAACGCGTCTACCGTGGAAATCCCATTCGCTAGCCATCATGAGCGGTTTCGAAACCTGTCAGCGCAATTCCATCAAGCCATTTCCAAAGGCCCTGCAATGTTTGAGAAGCACAAGCAGGGGAGCCACGAGTCAGTCATGCTTGAATCAGGAGCCTACCTTGTGGAGTTTAATGAGACGGTTGATGTGCCTTTGGACTTGATGGGGCAGATCTTTGTGCGTAGTTCGTTGTTTCGTTCGGGGGCATTGCTGAGCGCAGGTGTGATGGATAGTGGGTACAAAGGGGCGGTAGGCGCTATGCTGCAGGTGGCAAATCCGCATGGTTTGCTTCTTTTTCGGGATGCTCGTTTGGCGCAGATGGTCTTTCATCAACTGAGTGAGCCTGTGGAGGGGTATAGGGGGATGTATCAAGGGTCGAGGTCAGTGTGAGGGCTGAGTCGATGTGTCAGTTCTGAGCCGTTGCTTGCAGCGATCAGGAGTCACAGCGTGCATCGTCAGCGTCTGTAATAGATGAGTTGTCGACACTGTACTGAATTTGCAGGCCATTTGCCAGGAATGTGTAAACAATATCAATCTCACATCGTTTCGCGGACCATTGATCAAATAAAAGGCCAAATACGTCCCGAATCTCAGAGACTAACCTTATCCTAGCTATGAGTAGTACATCTGCGAGACGTTCACTAATACAGTCGTGTGTGTACTACCAAGCTAGATGTTCGATATGATGTGAAGGTATTCAGGTTTCATGCCTTCTTCCATGAAGGCTTAGCCATGTGTCTGACCTCTGGGTCCGCAAAGTCATACTTCTTCTCTGTAGCCAGTCCTTTGTTTCATCTAGCACTAATCCCAGCGTACAATGAACACCGTACACAACGCTTGAAGAATTCTGTAGCTGTGTTTGAATGGATCCATCCATGTTTACCAGTTCACTGCGGACGACACTTGGGCAGCCCGTGGTAAGCCACTGGTAAGGCAGGTGCTTAGCGTGCAATCTTCCTAATCTACCCACGTATAATTTTGCACCGTTCAGTCTCTCAAGTGCTCAAACAGATTCGGCAGCCGAAGAATGTGATACGGTGACCTTGCCGGTTGGTGACCTTCTTCCACAAGAAAAGGTTGGCGCTGTCGCTGCCTTTCCACTGGGACTAGATCCAACGCCCAAAGCCATCTACGTGACCGATTGTAAAATATCAAACTTGCCCGTTCCTGCAAGGTTAGAGCTTAAGTGGAGCTCTTCGTGTTCTTGTTGAGAAGGTAAATTGTACTGCACAACATCCTGGTCTCCGCTTTTCAAGGCAGGTAAACAGCTATAATGGCAGCCTAGTACTGCACGTAATCAATACCAGGGAAGCATTATCAGTGAAACGTCTTAAAGCCGATCAGTGATATTCTAGGGCACTACCAGTCTGATTAATCGGCTTCTTAAATCTCCCGAGACTTCAAACTCTAACTTGCTCAGCAGTATCACTAAAGCAAAAGCTGAAATATCTACTAGATGAAGAGACAATGCGATGCCTGGAGCAGAACATGTAGCATGAACATAACATCAAGCTAGTTTTAGACTTTCACCAGAGCGAGAAAGGAATCATACCAGTAGAAGAAACCCAGTTTCATAAGAAAACCACAAGAGACACGCACTAACTACATAGATGCTAAATCCTCGCTCATTGTCGATGCGATGACAAGGTTTCGTACAAGAAAGAAATAACTCATGACAATGCAGCTCGTGTAGAAACAGACCGACTAGATTGCAAGAGTTCATTGAAGCCAGACATGGAAGAGTGGGGAATGCCGTTGAAGCGGATCGCTAATACGAAGACGGGGAATCTCATGTGAGAGAGGACCTAAGAGTACTACGAGTAAAAGAGCCTATGTGAGTCCACTTTGTACACGACAGATAATTACAGATGGACCAAGGGAAGAGAGAGGGTCGACACAATAAGAGGGAAGCCAAAATTTTAACGAGACTCTATTCAGTTCAGGCGCGCTTGGTTCTAGTGAAACTCCATGCTGTCACGTGCGCACCATTACTCCATGACAATCGATAGAGATGCTTCCTCAGAGAGCTTTAATCACATGCAGAAAGAGGATCCAGAACTTCCTCATCTACTGTAAATCATCTAAGCTACCTACTAAACGCCGATGGCCTCAGAAGTAAATCCTCAGAAGTCCGAGGTATGGAATCCAGCTCGTTTTACACTCAGTCGCGCTTCAACAACCTACGAAGTACCGTTTGCTGTAATCATCCTCAATCAGCCGATAGAAGACGAATCTCTACTGGTGGACATATGCAGTAGAGGTAAGGTCCAAGCGAAGATAGCCCAAACTAGTCTCTGTTGGCTGATATGAATGGTAGCTGCAATGGTGTATTGTGCTGATGGAGGAGCAAATCGTCTATACGACCTCGGACTTGAAGGGGAAGAAGAGAAGCTCTGTGTTCGCAAATAATTGGAAACTTGCGATCTGCTCAAGGCTAACTTCCTTAAGCGACCTGCTGCTATCTGTGGAGACTTGGACTCAGTGCGCCCTGATGTTCTCAGCCATTACAGACAACGAGGTGCCCGAATCTTGAAAGACGCAGATCAGTATTCGACAGATTTCCTGAAGTGCTTGAGTTTTGTAGCAGAAAAAGTACGAAGTAAGGCCACAAATGATCCTCGGAAATTCGAGCGCCATGATGTCGCCATCTTCGGCGGCCTAGGCGGTCGAGCGGATCAAGCCTTTTCTAATCTGAATCTTCTGTATGCAAACCAAGGCGATCGACATCCCAGTCGATTTCCGTCCTTGGTTATCCGTGACTTATATCTGATCACGCCAGAAAGCATTATCTTTTGCTTGCGCGAGGGTGAGAGCGAAATTACGACCCCAGTGGCTCCTGGAGCCCTTGGTGAGAGTGTTGGTATCATTCCACTTGGTACGCCTGCAACGATAACTACCGAGGGTCTTGAATGGGATGTGAAAAACTGGCCTACCGTTTTCGGCGGGCAAGTCAGTACTAGCAACCACATCAAGAGCGCTTCCGTAACGGTGAAATCAACGGCAAGGGTACTGTTCACCGTTGAGATTTCGAAGGAGCCTTATACAGGAGATAAAGACGATTAGATGAGGGAAAAGGTAAGCACTTAGATAGGGACTGAAGAAATATTGCAGAAGAGTTAGACTTTCGAGATGAGTGGCCGACCTGCACGAAGCGTGGGCTTAAAAGAACAGCTTTTCAGCTGTCGACAGTGATCAGATAAAAGCCACCTATATGGGTTGAAAAGAGCATAGAGTTGTGTATGGCAGTCTGCGCTTTCGAGCTCTACGGATGAGTTGGTAATCCGAATACTCACAAAAGCCAAACAGAGGTTAGAAGACTCACGAAAGCACTCTTCAGGCGACACGGTCACACAACACGCATGCCTACAATAGTACCTCCATCTGGGCTTGCTGACGATTGATCGCTTTCCCCGAAATGTTCTAAACATGTTCTTTTTCCTCCTTCCAGTATCCCCCCCTTTTCCCTGCCCATTCACCTCTCCTCCCCCCATTTTCCTATCTCTTCCTTCTTACTCGATCTCTCTCCTCCTCGCCCTTCCTTGTATGCCCTTGTCTCTCACTCCGCAATGAGAAAACCTTTGCTTTGATCCGCAAATCACAGGACCCCCCCCCCACCCTCACCCCACCATCGCTAAAACCACTCTTTCCATCCACTATCCCAAAAACCCCAGCAAAATTCGCTGTTACATATATACAAAACAACTGCGAAATAGAATTACTATCCAACCCCACACCATCCCCATATCAAGCGCGCACGCATATCTCTCTCCCGCGAACTCACATACAACACTCCCCGAGCCAAAATTCAAGCGCTCAACCAGCATACATAATTCGCATGTGGGCTCGGAGACCTTTCTCTCCAAAAAAAAAAACCCCCCACAAGAACACCACAGCCCGTTCCAAGTGTAGCTACATAGGAATAGGAGTGTGCTTTTGTGCATCTCGCCGTCCGAAGAAAACGCGGGGATCGTCAATTGTTTCTTCGTTTCCGCGCCCGAATTATCTCATGCGGGGGTTGGAAAACCGTACTTTTGAACGTTGACGGAGGAGAGAGAGAGAGGGGGGTCTTTCCTTTGGGGGTTTAGTTTACAGCATATGTATCACAACCCTTCACCCATATTGGTGAATCGCGCGGTTTGATTCGAGAGGCAGAAGCTCTGACAGGGTTCAAGCATGTGGGGAGGGGGGCACGAGGATAGGAAATGAGGGAGAGAAGGTGTTGGAGCAGTTACTGGAATGACTAAAACGCTATGAGATAGAAGGTCAAAACAGATAAACAACTCGACAGATGGGAACGCCGGCGTCCCATAAAAGTGAGATTGAGCAACGCTAAATTCCGAACCTATCCCATCCTCCCGATCATCCTGACGTCGACATTCTCCCCATTACGACAGTCTCCCTCACCACTCTCTAACCACCAAAACCACACACTACCCACTATT
>JAABUY010002999.1_pt1 | contig 19182 bp, 16 predicted proteins | sample 5560271 | NCBI WGS metagenome assembly JAABUY01 (sample SAMN10711886, study PRJNA513374) | rock metagenome | isolation source: Antarctica rocks | place: Antarctica: Victoria Land, University Valley
CGCCAGCGTCTCGGCCAGAGGCGCCACGCTCGGACCCTCCGAACCCGGTTCCGCCGCAACCCGGACACCTACCTCGCTGCTCTGGAACAACAAGCATGCCAGCTAACTTTGCCGTCCTAGAAAAAAATGGGCGATGTCCGGTACGATGCGTAAGCTGAAAGCATACGCGGCCGCGATCCCGGCTGGAGGCCGCGGGCCTGGCCGATCGGTGCGAACTCGGGCAAGCGTGTGGCCAACGCCAATGTCGGCTATGCGATGAGCAAGTTCGCCCTGACGGCGCTGACCCATGCCGTCCGCCGCGAGGGGATGACCAAGCCCGCCGACATCGCTGCGCTGATCGCGATGGCCTTGCTATTGCCCGGGACTGCCAACGTCGCCGAGCTGCTGGTCAATTGCCGCTTGGAGAGCTCGTCCTAAAGCGGCACCATGGAAGCGGCGGCGGGATCGGCACGGTTCTTGAAGGCACCCGTCCACTGCACGCAGGGAGTTCGGTGATGGCAGATGTCGTCGTGGTCGGTGCTGGGATCAGCGGCGCGGCCACCGCCTACGAGCTCGCAACGGCCGGCCTCGATGTGGTCCTGATCGACCGCTACGGCCCGGCGGCGATGGCGTCGGGATGGACGCTCGCCGGCGTGCGGCAATCGGGGCGGCACCCGGCCGAGCTGCCGCTGGCGCGACGGGCGGTGTCGCTATGGGAGAACCTGGCCGAGCGGCTCGGGGCACCGACCCACTATACGAGGCGCGGCAACCTCCGCCTCGCACGTACGCCGGGCGAGATGGCCATTATCGCGCAGCTGGTGGAGGAGCAGAACGCGGCCGGCTTGGAATTGTCGCTGCTCGACGCGAAGCAGGTGGCGGCGCTCGCCCCGGCGGTTTCGCCCGCGGTGCTCGGCGGCTCGTATTGTGCGACGGATGGGCATGCCGATCCGCAGGCGACGGTGCAGGCCTTCGTGGACGCGGCCGTCCGCGCCGGCGCGCAAACGCGGTTCGGCGAGACGGTGCTGTCGATCGAGACGGCTAACGGCCGGGTCACCGGGGTGACGACCAGCGCCGGGCATATCGCGGCCGGGCGCGTCATCCTGGCGACGGGCGTGTTCGGCAACACGCTGCTGCAGCCGCTTGGCCTGGCGGTGCCGATGGCGGTCCGAATGGTGACGGCCGTCCGCACCGCCCCGACAGCGCCCGTGCTCGACCAGGTGATCGGCGTCGCCAACGCCGACTGCGCCGGGCGGCAGGAGGTGACCGGCCGCTTCCGCTTCACCGGCGGCAGCACCGAGTGGACCGGCGCCATGGAGGACGGCGCGCGGCCGCGGGTGCGCCCATCGACACGCGGCGTGGCCAGCGCGATCGGCCTGTTTGGCGGCGTCGTTCCGGCGGTGCTGGACACGCCGATCGACGAGATTTGGGCCGGGCTGATCGACCAAACGCCCGACGCGCTGCCCGTATTGCAGTCGGTCGCCGACCCGGCGGGCCTGGTCGTCGTCATGGGCTTTTCCGGCCATGGGTTCTGCCTGGGTCCCGTCACCGGCCAGATCGCCGCAGCTATGGCGCAGGATCTTCCCATCGACCTGCCGCTGGAGCCCTTTGCCCTTGCTCGGTTCAACCGTTGGAATGCGCCGGCCGAGCCCATGGCGCTGCATGGATAATCGGGGAACCCCCGCGTGACCGGCTTCATCCTGCACCGGGTCGGCCAAAGCCTGCTGCTTCTGCTGCTCGTCTCCATGATCGGCTTCGCCTTGCTGCATCTGGCGCCGGGCGGGCCGCTGGCGCAGTTCGCGCTGACGCCGGGCATGTCGCAGGAAGCCATGCAGCGGATCGCGCACCAGATGGGGCTCGACCAGCCCTTGCCGGTGCAATACGTGACGTGGCTGCGCCATCTGCTCACCGGCGACTGGGGACGGTCCTATCGCGACAGCCAGCCGGTGCTTTGGGTGATCGGCTCCCATCTGGGCGCGACCTTGGAACTGATGGCGAGCTCCACCTTGCTCGCGGTCATCCTGGGGACCTGGGTCGGCGTGCTGGGCGCGATCCGGCGCTACTCGCTGGCCGACTACGCCGCGACCATCGGCGCCATGATCGCCCTGTCGATCCCGACCTTCTGGTTCGGGCTGGTGATGATCTACCTGTTCTCCGTCCGCCTCGCCTGGCTGCCGGCCGGCAACATCGCGACGGTGGGCGACGGCTCGCTGCTCGACTACGCGCGCCACCTGATCGAGCCCTGCGTCGTCCTGGGCCTGGTCACCGTGGCGACGTGGAGCCGCTACATGCGGGCGTCGATGCTCGAGGTGATCAACCAGGACTACGTACGCACCGCCCGCGCCAAGGGCCTGCGCCGGCTTCAGGTGCTGGTGCACCACAGCCTGCGCAACGCGCTGCTGCCGATGATCACGGTCGCCGGGCTGCAGCTTCCCACCCTGCTGAGCGGCGCGCTGGTGACGGAAACGGTGTTCACCTGGCCCGGCATGGGCCGCCTGTTCCTCGACTCGCTGGGATACCGGGACTATCCCGTGGTGATGGGCCTGCTGATGTTCTCGGCCATCCTGGTGCTCGCCGGCAACCTTCTTGCCGACCTGCTGTATGTCGTCGCCGACCCGCGGATCCGCCTTTCATGAGCCAGGCTGTCGTGGGCTCAGCCGTAGCGGGCAGCCCGGCCGCAGCCTTTCCGCCGGCACGTTCGACCGGGGCGGCGTCGCGCTTCCTGCGCCACCGGCTGGCCGTCGCGGGGGTGGTTGCCGTGGCGCTGCTGATCGCCGCCTGCGCCTTTGGGCCGATGCTGAGCTCCTACGGGCCGCTCACCATCGACCTGCGCCACCGCTTCCAGCCGCCGCTCGCCGGGCCGCATCCGTTGGGCAGCGACCAATTGGGGCGCGACCTGCTGGTGCGGCTGCTGATGGCCGGGCGCATCTCGCTCACCGTCGGCTTCGTCGCCATGGGCATCAGCACCGCGGTCGGCGTCGCCGTGGGCCTGCTCGCCGGCTTCTACCGCGGCTGGATCGGCACGGCTCTCATGCGGCTGGTGGACGCCGTGCTGTGCTTCCCGTCCATCTTCCTGCTGCTGACCCTCGCCGCACTCATCAGCCCCAGCCTCGCGACCATCACCCTCATTGTCGCGCTGACCGCATGGATGGAGGTCGCGCGCGTCGTGCAGGGCCAGGTGATCTCACTCCGCGAACGCGACTTCGCCGTCGCAGCCGAGGCGATCGGCGCCAGCGACGGCTACATCATGCTGCGGGAGCTGCTGCCCAACATCATGGCGCCCATCATCGTGGCGGCCACGCTCAACGTCGCGCGGGCCATCCTCGCCGAATCCTACATCAGCTACCTCGGCTACGGCATCCAGCCGCCGACCGCGAGCTGGGGCAACATGCTGAACAATGCGCAGGAGTACCTGGAAAGCGCGCCCTGGCTGGCGCTGCTGCCCGGCGCCGTCATAACCCTCGCCGTCACCAGCTTCAACTTCATCGGCGACGGACTGCGCGATGCGCTGGACCCGCGGCTGGACCGCTCGGCATGACCGAGGACCTGCTCCGGGTCGAAGGCCTCACGGTGCGGTTCGGCGGCGTGCCGGCGATCGAGGACGTGTCGTTCACGCTCCGCCACGGCGAAACGCTGGCGATCGTGGGCGAGTCGAGCTCGGGGAAAAGCGTCACCGCGCTCGCGCTGATGCGGCTGCTGGACGGGCGGACGTGCAGCGTAGCGGGGCGGGCGCTGCTGCGCGGTCCCGATGGCCGGCAGGCCGACCTGCTCGCTTTGCCGGAGCGGGCGATGGCCGACCTGCGCGGCCGCGCCCTCGGCATGATCTTCCAAGAGCCGATGACCTCGCTCAACCCCGTGCACACGGTGGGCGACCAGATCAGCGAGTCGCTCATCCGCCACGAACGGCTTTCGGCCCGTGCCGCAGCCAAGCGGGCCGTGGAGCTGCTGGCGGAGGTCGGCATCCCGGAACCGGCGCGGCGCGCGTCCGCTTATCCGCATCAGCTTTCCGGCGGCATGCGGCAGCGCGCGATGATCGCGATCGCGCTCGCCTGCCGCCCGCGCATCCTGATCGCGGACGAGCCGACGACGGCGCTCGACGTGACCATACAGGCCCAGATCCTCGACCTGCTTCGGCGGCTGCAGCGGGAGACCGGCATGTCGGTGATCTTCATCACCCACAACCTCGGCGTCGTGGCCGAGATCGCCGACCGGGTGGTGGTCATGTATGCCGGCCAGGTTGTGGAGGACGCGCCGGTGGCGGCGCTGCTGGGCCAGCCGATGATGCCCTACACCGCCGGGCTGATGCGCTCGGTGCCGCGCCTCGACGCCGCGCTGGACCCGGGAAGGCGGCTGGTCGCCATCCCCGGCAACGTGCCCGACCCCCGGCAGCGGCCGGTGGGCTGCAGCTTCCATCCCCGCTGCGGCCATGCCCGGCCCGATCCCTGCGAGCGCGCGCGGCCCGTGCTGGAGCGGGCGGCGCCCGAGCACCAGGTGCGCTGCGCACGCTGGCGGGACATAGCGGCATGACCGAGCCGCTCGTTAGGGTCCGTGACCTTTGCAAGTGGTATCCGCTGCCGCGGCACGGCCTGTTTCGCCCCCGCGAGCAGCTTCGCGCGCTCGACGGCGTTTCCTTCGACATCCGCCGCGGCGAGGTGCTGGGGCTGGTGGGCGAATCCGGCTCCGGCAAGACCACGGTCGGCCGCACGCTGATGCGGCTGACGGAACCGACGCGGGGCGAGATACACTTCCAGGGCAACGACATCACCCATCTTTCGCGCCGGCAGCTCCGGCCGGTGCGCCGCCATATGCAGCTTGTATTTCAGGACCCCTACGGCTCGCTCAACCCGCGCATGAGCGTCGAGCGCATCCTGTCCACGCCGCTGCTGGTGCACGAACCCGGCCTGTCGCCCCGGCAGCGCCGCGTCCGGGTCGAGGCGGCGCTGGACCTCGTCGGCCTGTTCCCCGGGGCCGCCGACCGCTACCCGCACGAATTCTCCGGCGGCCAGCGGCAGCGCATCGGCATCGCCCGCGCGTTGATGGCGGGTCCGAAGCTGCTGGTGGCGGACGAGCCCGTCTCCGCGCTCGACGTATCGGTGCAGGCGCAGGTGGTGAACCTGCTGCTCGACCTGCGCGAGCGGCTCGGCCTCACCATCCTGTTCGTGGCGCACGACCTGGCGGTGGTCGGCACCATCTCGGACCGGGTCGCGGTGATGTATCTCGGCCGCATCGTCGAGCTGGCGGAAACGGCGGCGCTGTTCACCGGGCCGCGCCATCCCTATACCGAAGCGCTGTTCTCCGCCGTGCCGATGCTCGATCCGGCGGCGCGGCCGAGGCGCATTCTGCTGCAGGGCGACGTGCCGAGCCCGGTGGCGCCCCCGTCCGGCTGCACCTTCCGGACGCGATGCCCCTATGCGCAGCCGCGTTGCGCTGCGACGGTGCCGGAAATGCGCCAGGTCGGCGAAGGGCACTGGAAGGCGTGCCTGCGGGACGACCTGGAGCTTACGGCGCCCGTATCGGCCCGCCTTACCGCCGAGGCCAGCCATTTGGGAGGCGCTATTGGGACCGCAGGTTGACAGTTTTGAGGCCGACGACCGGCAGCCGGCCCGGACCGGGATCGTCGTCATCGGCGGCGGCATCATCGGCATCTCGACCGCCCTGGCGCTCGCCCGCGCCGGCGTGGCGGTGACGCTGTGCGAAAAGGGCCAGCTCGTCGGCGAGCAGTCGAGCCGCAACTGGGGCTGGGTGCGCAAGACCGGGCGTGACGAGCGGGAAATCCCGCTGATCATCGAGAGCCTGCGGCTGTGGAAGGACATGAACCGCACGGTCGCGGCCGAGACCGGCTTTCGCGACTGCGGCGTGCTGTATGTCAGCGAGACTGACGCCGACCGCGCCCATCACGAGGCCTGGCTGGAGCGCGCGCAGCCCTATCAAATGAGCTCGCGCATGGTCGAGGGCGAGGAGCTGGCCGCACTGGTGCCCGGCGCCGCGCACCCTTACAAGGCAGGGCTCTACACCGCCGACGACGGCAGGGCGGAGCCGCAGCAGGCCGGACCCGCCATCGCCAGGGCCGCGCAGCGCGCCGGCGCCGTCATCCTGACCCAATGCGCCGTGCGCGGCCTGGACATGGCGGCCGGGCGGGTCGCCGGCGTGGTAACGGAGCACGGCCGCATCGCCTGCGACGGCGTGGTGCTCGCGGGCGGCGCCTGGTCGCGGCTGTTCTGCGGCAGCCTCGGCCTGCGCCTGCCGCAATTGAAGGTGCGCTCCTCCGTGCTGCGCACCGCGCCGCTCGCCGGCGGCCCGGACGTGTCGGCCTGGACCAGCCAGTTCGCCTACCGCAAGCGGATGGACGGCGGCTACACCATCGCCAACGGCTCGGCCAATGTGGTGCCGCTGGTGCCGGACAGCCTGCGGTTCCTACGCGAGTTCATCCCTGCAATCCGGGCGACCCGGCGCAGCCTGCGGCCGCGGTTGGACGGGCGCTTCATGGCTGAGGCGCGCACCCCCCGCACTTGGGCGCTCGACGCAAAAAGCCCGTTCGAGGACGCGCGTATGCTCGATCCGACGCCGACGCCGAGCATCAACGGCGCGGCGGTGAAGGCGATCAAGGCCGCGTTCCCCGTGTTCCGCGACATGCGCATCATCCAGGAATGGGCCGGGATGATCGATGTGACGCCGGACGCCGTGCCGGTGATCAGCCCCATCGACGCCGTGCCGGGCCTGGTGGTCGCGACGGGCTTCTCCGGCCACGGCTTCGGCATCGGCCCGGCGGCGGGCCGGCTCGCCGCCGACCTCGTCACCGGGGCCGCGCCGATCGTGGACCCGACGCCGTTCCGCTTTTCCCGCTTCAGCGATGGCTCGCCGATCATCGTCGAGGCGCCCGCCTAGGACCGTTCCGTTCATCAACGCACCAAGGAGCCGACCATGACCGAGCATCGCGCCCAAGCCGCCACCAGCCTGCCGAGGCGTTCGGTCCTGCAACTCGCGCTGGCCGGCGGCGCCCTGCCGCTGCTGGGGACCGGTGCGCGCGCCCAGGGCAGGCCGAAGCCGGCCGGGCAGGTCGTCATCGGCATCTCGCAGGAGCCGACGGTGTTCAACCCGCTGCTGCCGCATATCGAGGTGGACGATGGCATCTACATGTCGCTGTTCAGCCCGCTCTGGGCGGTGGACCCCGCCGGCAGCTTCCTGCCGCGCCTGGCGGCCGAAATCCCGACGGTGGCGAACGGCGGCGTGTCGGAGGACGGGCTGCAATGGCGGATCAAGCTGCGCGACGGCGTCGTTTGGCACGACGGCAAGCCATTCACCGCCGACGACGTGAAGTTCACCCTCGACCTGATCAACGACCCCAACTTCCCGGCCGGCACCCGGTCGGGCCACGAGCTCGTGCACGATATCAAGGTGATCGCCCCGAACGAGATATCCTGGCGGCTGGAGAGGCCGTTCTCACCCTATGCCTCGATCCTGGCCTGGACCTTCATCGTGCCGCGGCATCTGCTCGCCGGGCAGGCCGACCCGCGCAGCTCGCCGTTCCTGCGGGCGCCGGTCGGCACCGGACCGTTCAAATGGAGCGAGCGCGTGCCCGGCGACCACATCACCCTGACCGCCAACGAGGCCTATTTCGACGAGGGCCCCTACCTTGAACGCGTCGTGTTCAAGTACATCCCGGACCTGACGGTGCTTTATACCCAGTTCCGCACCGGCGACATCGACTACATCAGCCTGCAGGGCATCTCGGCCGACCACTATCAGGAAGCAAAGGCGCTGCCCAACCGGGTGGTGATGCCCATCCCGACGGCCAGCATCGAGAATTTCTACTTCAACCTGGGTTTGCCGCAGTTCAAGGACCCGGTGGTCCGCCAGGCGCTGTATCTCGGCCTCGACAAGACCAGCATCATCAATGAGCTGTATTACGGGCTGCCGCGCCCGAGCGAGTCCTATCTTCCGCCGGCCTCCTGGGCCTTCGATCCCGACCTGCCGAAGCAGGTTTATGACCCCGCCCGCGCCAAGGCACTGCTGGACGGCGCCGGATGGAAGGTCGGCAGTGGCGGCATCCGCGAAAAGGACGGCGTGCGGCTCCAGTTCAGCAACTCCACCACCGCAGGCAACCACCTGCGCGAGCAGGCGCAGCAGCTGCTGCAGCAGAACTGGCAGGAGATCGGCGTCGGCATGACGATCAAGAACCTGCCGGCGGCCGTGATGTGGGGCGAATATTGGATCAAGTCGCAGTATGAAACGGCGATCGTCGGCATCAACTTCATGACGGGTCCGGACCCCGCGGCCGCCGACTATTTCAGCAGCAGGGCGATCGTCGCGCAGGGCGGCTCCGGCACGAACACGATGCAGTATGTCAATCCGCAGCTGGACGAGCTGCTGCAGCAGGGTGCGACGACCCTGGACCGCGCCAAGCGCGTGGCGGCCTACCGGGGCGTGCAGTCCCTCCTGCGCCAGAACCTGCCGTTCCTGCCGATCTTCGAATACGTCACGGTCGAGGGGACCAAGGCGGGCCTCACCGGATACCAGCCGAACATCAACGTCCGGCTCAATGCCTGGAACCTCAACACCTGGCGCTGGGCCGCTTGAGCGCCAGAGCGGCAATGGCGGCGCGGCAGATCAGGCTTGGCCTGTCCATGCGCTACCTCGGCTACCATGACGCCGCCTGGCGGCACCCCGACGTACCGTCCGGCGGGTCCTCGGACTACCAGCACTTCCTGCGCTGCGCCCAAACGGCGGAGCGGGGGAAGTTCGACATGGTGTTCTTCGCCGACGGCATCGGCGTGCGCGCCAACGACGAGCCGCCGGGCTCGCTCAGCCATTCCAACCGCAACGTCGAGCTGGAGCCGCTGACCCTGCTGTCGGCCCTGGCGCCGATGACGCGGCATATCGGCCTGGTGTGCACGGCGTCCACCACCTACAACGAGCCCTATCATATCGCGCGGAAGTTCGCCTCGCTGGACCACATCAGCGGCGGCCGCGCAGGATGGAACATCGTCACCTCCTGGTCCGAGCAGGAAGCGTGGAACTTCAGCCGGGACACGCACCTCGACTACGACACGCGGTATGAACGGGCGCGGGAGTTCGTCGACGTCGTCACCGGGCTGTGGGATAGCTGGGAAGCGGACGCCTTCGTCCACGACAAGGCGTCGGGCCAGTTCTACGACCCGGCGAAGCTCCATACGCTGCACCACGAGGGCAAGCACTTCTCGGTCCGCGGCCCGCTGAGCGTGAGGCCCACGCCGCAGGGGCGGCCGATCCTGGTTCAGGCCGGCGCCAACGCCATGGGGCAGGAGATCGCGGCGGCGGACGCGGACGTGGTCTATGCCTCGACCAACGGGTTCGAGGCGGCGCAGGCCTACTACGCTTCGGTGAAGGGACGCATGGCGCGCTATGGGCGCGATCCCGACCATCTGAAGATCATGCCCGCGCTGGTCCCGATCGTCGGCCGCACCGAGGCGGAGGCGCAGGGCAAGCTGGCGCAGCTGCAGGAGTTGATCGACCCGCTGGTTGGGCTTTCGCGGATCTACGGCCTGATGGGCGACCTGTCCGGCCACGACCTGGACGGCCCGGTGCCGGAACCGGTGGGCGCCAAGGTGCGCAGCATCGCCTATGGCTGGTGGGAACGGGCCAAACGGGAGGGCCTGTCGATCCGGCAGATGTACAGTGAATACGCGGTCGGCGAGGGCTTTCGGCTGGTCGGTACCGCCAGCCGGATTGCGGACGTGATGGAGGAGTGGGTCGACGCCGGCGCGGCCGACGGCTTCAACATCACGCCCACGCATCTGCCGCAGGGGATCGACGACTTCGTGGCGGCCGTGGTGCCGGAACTCCAGCGCCGGGGCCGCTTCCGCACGGAATACGAGGGTGCGACCCTGCGGGAGAACCTCGGCCTGCCTGCCTACGTCAGCCGCTGGCAGCGGGAGTCGCGCTGACGGAAGTCGCGGGCAGGACGCGGTTTGACGTTGTTCAAAATCTGCTCCTAGATGATGCGGCGCAGCATAGGAGCGGCATGACTTGGCCTCCCCGCGGCAGATGAAACTTGGGTTGAACATCGTCGCCAATGGCGCGCACGCGGCTGGGTGGCGGATGCCGGGGGCGCAAGTGGACGCGGCGCTCGACATCCGGCTGTGGAAGCGCATGGCGCAGGCGGCGGAGCGGGCCTGCATCCATTTCATGTTCTGGGCCGACGGCATCGCGGTGCGGCACTCGGCGCGCGATGACGACGAGCTGAGCTACAACCCGCGCATCGACGTGTATGAGCCGCTGACGCTGATCGGCGCCCTTGCGGCGGTGACGGAGCGGATCGGCTTCCTCGCCAGCGCGTCCACGACCTATAACGAGCCGTATCACGTCGCCCGCAAGTTCGCCTCGCTGGACCATATCAGCGAGGGCCGGGTCGGCTGGAACGTCGTGACGTCCTGGAGCGAGCAGGAGGCGTATAACTTCGGCCGCGACGCGCATATGGAGCACGGCCTGCGCTACCGCCGGGCCGAGGAGTTCGTCGACGTCGTGTTCGGTCTGTGGGATAGCTGGGAGGACGACGCCTTCATTCGCGACCAGGCGAGCGGGCGGTATTTCGACCCGGCCAAGCTGCACACGCTGGACCATAAGGGCGAGGTCTTCGCGGTCAAGGGACCGCTGAACGTGGCGCGGCCGGTGCAGGGCTATCCGGTGATCGCGCAGGCGGGTTCATCGGGGCCGGGCCAGGACCTGGGCGCGCGCATCGCCGACCTGATCTACACCGCGCAGAAGACCCGCGAGGACGCCGTGGCATTCTACCGCAGCGTGAAGGCGCACGGCGCGGCGGCGGGACGGGCGCCAGACTCGATGCTGGTGATGCCGGGCGTCCTGCCGGTCATGGGCCGCACCCGTCAGGAGGCGCAGGACCGCTATGAGCAGATGCAGGATTTGGTGCATCCGCGGGTGGGCCTGCCGATGCTGGCGGACACGTTTGGGGACCTGTCCGGCTGCGATCCCGATGGCCCGCTGCCGCCGGCGCTGGAGGGGAACAACGCCGTCAAGAGCGGGCATGAGAAGCTGGCGGCCATGGGGCGGCAGAAGGGGATGACGATCCGCCGGCTTTATCAAATCATGGCCGGCGCCTCTGGCCACAACGTCGTCGTAGGAACCGCGGCCGACGTGGCCGACGTGATGGAGGACTGGTTCACCGCGTATGGCTGCGACGGATTCAACATCATGCCCGCTTTTATGCCGGCACCGGCGATCGAGGCGTTCGAATGGCTGGTGCCGGAGCTGCAGCGGCGCGGGCTGTTCCAGACGGAATACGGCGGCGACGGCACGCTGCGCGGCAGCCTTGGCCTGGCGCGCCCGGCGCATGGCAGCCACCGCCGCAGAGCCTGAACATAGGGGACCGAGATGACCCAGCCTTCCCGTCGGCGCGCCTGCTGCGCTGTTTTCGCCGTGGCACTCGTCTCCGCTGCGCTGTGCCATCCGATAGTTGCCGCAGCGCAAGCCGACACTATACCCGCGCAGGCACCGCGGCCCGACCTGGTGAAGCTGCTGCCGCCACAGGTGGCTGCGTCCAGGACGTTCACCCTGGCCGTGGCGCTCGGCTCGCCGCCAGACGACTTCCGCGATGCGAAGGGCGAGATCGCCGGCTGGGAGATCGACATCCTGCGCGCCGCCACCCAGGCGCTGGGTCTGCAGCTCGATTTGCGCCCGACGACGTTCGATACGCTGATCCCCGGCCTGCAGGCGAAACGCTTCGACGCGGCAACCGGGCAGATGGGCATCACCGACGCGCGTGAGAAAGTGGTGGACATGATCGGCACGCTGACCGGCAACGAGCTGTTCGCCGCGCTGGCCGCGTCCGACATCAAGGTGAATGGGTTGGAGGACCTGTGCGGCCTCACGGTCGGAACTACCCGCGGCTCGCGGGAGATGGTGTTCGCCGCCGACCAGAACCCGAAATGCGAGGCGGCCGGCAAGAAGCCGATCAATGCGCTGGCGTTCAGCGACGGCAACGGCGCGGCGGAGGCGCTGATGAGCCGCCGGGCCGACCTGTTCTGGCTCGGCTCGACCGCGATCAGCTATTTCGTCGCCCAATCGAAGGGCAAGGCCAAGGTCGTCGGCAGCTACACCGACACCAGCTACCTCGGCGTCGCTCTGCCAAAGGGCTCGGACATGGCGATGCCGCTGCAGGCCGCCATCCAGCACGTGATCGACGACGGCACCTATGGTAAGATCGTGCAGAAATGGGGGCTGGAGGGCAACGCCATCAAGCAGGCGCCGCTGAACCCGACCGGCACGCCGCGTTGAACTCAACCGGCACGCCGCGTTGAACTCAACAGGCGGAACCCTCCCGTCCGGTCTGGACGAGACGGTGCCGCCCCAGCGCGTCGTGCCGCTGCGCCATCCCTGGACGTGGCTCGCCAGCGCCATCGTCGCGCTGATCGCCGCCGCGGTCCTGGCCAGCGTCGCCACCAACCCGGCTTTCCAATGGCCGGTGGTCGCCGAATACATGCTGGACCGGCAGATCATGCTCGGGCTGGCACGCACGCTGGAGCTGACGGTCATCGCCATGGCGATCGGGCTGGCGCTCGGCACGATCCTGGCGATGATGCGGCTGTCGCCGAACCGGCTGCTGTCCACGGTGAGCTGGGGCTACATCTGGTTTTTTCGCAGTGTCCCGGCGCTGGTGCAGCTCATCTTCTGGTATAATTTTGGCGCGTTGTATCCAACGATCGCGCTGCAGATCCCATTCGGCCCAACGCTGTTCAGCGCGGATACCAACACGCTGATCACGCCGATGTTCGCCGCACTCGCCGGCCTTGGCCTAGCACAGGCGGCATACACGGCGGAGGTGATCCGCGGCGGCATCGCCTCGGTGCCGCACGGCCAAACGCGGGCGGCGCTGGCGCTCGGCATGCGGCCGCTCACGATCTTCCGCCGCATCGTGTTCCCGCAGGCCATGCGGGTGATCATCCCGCCGGTGGGCAACGAGGTCATCTCGATGGTCAAGAGCACGTCGCTCGTCAGCGTCATTGCATTGGCGGAGCTGCTCTACACCGCCCAGCTCATCTATGCCCGCACCTACGAGACCATACCGCTGCTGATCGTCGCGTCGCTTTGGTACCTGATCATCGTCTCGGTGCTGTCGGTCGGGCAGCAATTCCTCGAGCACCGCTTTCGGCAGCGGTGACGTCTTGGCAGCAGACGCGAGCATGGTCCGGATCAGGGGCCTGTCGAAACGCTATGGCGGGCGGGAGGTGCTGCGCGGCATCGACCTCGACGTCGCCGCCGGCAGCGTCATGTGCATCATCGGCCCGTCAGGCTCCGGCAAGAGCACGCTGCTGTCCTGCATCAACCATCTCGAACGCATCGACGCCGGGCGCATCTGGGTAGCGGGCGAGCTGGTTGGCTATCGCGAGCGGGACGGCGTCCTGTATGAGCTGACGGAGCGGCAGGTCGCGCGCATGCGGCAGAAGGTCGGCATGGTGTTCCAGCAGTTCAATCTGTTCCCGCACATGACCGCGCTGCAGAACATCACCGAGGCGCCGATCCAGGTGCGGCGCGTGCGCCCGGCCCAGGCGCGCGAGCGGGCGATGGCGCTGCTCGACCGCGTGGGGCTCGCGGCGAAGCACGCGATGTTCCCGGCCCAGCTCTCGGGCGGCGAGCAGCAGCGGGTCGCGATCGCACGGGCACTGGCCATGGACCCGCAGCTCATGCTATTCGATGAGCCGACGTCCGCGCTCGATCCGGAATTGGTCGGGGAGGTGCTCGCGGTCATGCGGGACCTCGCACGGTCGGGCATGACGATGGTGGTGGTGACGCACGAACTCGCCTTTGCCCGCGAGGTCGGTGACGAGCTGACCTTCATGGACGCTGGCACGGTCGTCGAGCGCGGTTCGCCCAGGGCTGTGCTGAGCGCCCCGCAAGAGCGTTGCACCCAGGATTTCCTGGCACGCGTCCTGTAACGTCTGCCCTCCAAGTAGAATGGCGGCCCATTTTCTTTGCCGAAGCACGCTGAAGCGGAGATGGCACCTCGAAAACATCGTCAACTTGTCGTCGAGAGGCCGCATTATATATCTATTGATGGTTGCATAGCCGCTAGCGTCCGTTACATAACAGACGCAGTTTGCCTCTGCGTTCCTGCCAGTGAGGTTGCCATTGGATACCTTCATTGCGGTCAATCCGCCCCAAGCACCTGTCATAGCCGACGACGCCAAAGGCCGCGCAGCTGCTGCGGCAGCGGCCAAGCTCGTGTGTTCCCAGGAGCCTATTCATGTCCCAGGGACCATCCAGCCGCATGGTGCGCTGCTGGTAATTGAGCCCTCGCGTGAGTGGACCGTAATTGCCGCGAGCCGCAACGCGGCGGAGGTGCTGGCTGTCCCGGAGTCCATGGGCGGGATCGTCGGGCGCAGCGCCGCCAGCGTCCTGGGGCCGCAGTTCGCCGAGACCGCGCAGAGCCGCCTCAGGGATGGCAAGCTCCGCGGAGAGTCGCCTTGGCAGTCCACGTTCGCGTCCGCCGGCGACGCTCCTGCGGTCAACGTGACCGTCCACAGCCATGCCGGCTTGGTACTCGTGGAGCTGGAACGGGCTGGTGCGCAGAATGGGGCGGACGCGCAGGCCGCTTTGCGCCGGCTTCAGCAGGCTATCGTCGATCTTCGGGAAACCGGGAACGAGCTTGAAAAGCTGGCCCAGGTCGCAGCCACCGGTGTCAGATGCCTGACCGGCTACGAACGGGTGCTGGTTTACCGGTTCGACACCGAGTGGAACGGGCAGGCGATCGCCGAGGACAAGGCCGCCGATTGGGATAATTCCCTGAATGGACTGCGTTTTCCTGCCGCGGACATCCCGGCCCAGGCGCGTGCGCTGTATGGACGCAGCCCGATGCGTTGGGTCGCCGACCGGGATGCGCCGCCGATGCCGCTCGACTTCGACCCGTCTTGGACAGCCGGCGGGCAGCAGCCCCGGGCCATCGACCTGTCGTTCGCCCGCCTGCGCAGCCCGTCCCCGGTGCACCTGCAGATCCATCGCAACCTGGGCATCAACGGCTTCATGTCGCTGTCGATCCTGCATCGGGAGCGGCTGTGGGGCCTGATGGTGTGCCATCACCGCCAGCCGCATCATCTCTCCTCCAGCCAGCGGTCGGCGGCCACGGCGCTGACCGATGCGTTCGCGCTGCGCGTCGGCCCGGCCGAGCGCACCAATACGGAGCAGGCCCGCCGGGACGACCTGGTTCGGCTGTCCGCGCTGCTGGCCCACATGGCGGAGGCGGATGTCGTGGCGGCAGCGCTCACGACAGGCGACGTCACCGTCGCCAGCCTGTTCGCATCCACCGGCGCCGCCGTTCTGTACGAAGACACCGTTTCGCTGGTGGGGAACACGCCACCCGAGGCGGAGGTGCAAGGCCTCGCGGCCTGGCTGCGAACGCATAGCGGCACGGCCAAGCTGTTCCAAACCAACAACCTCGCTGCCGCCTACCCGCCTTGGGAAGGGCATACCGCGGTCGCCAGCGGCCTGCTTGCGGTGTTCCTGTCCGCCGACCGGTCCGACATGCTGCTTTGGTTCCGGCCGGAAGAGCCAGAGCTCTTAAGCTGGGGCAGCGGCTCGCACATGCGGGCGCCGGAGAACGCTCCCACGCTGTCCCGGGCGCCCTTCGAGCGATGGGCCGAGACGCGGCATGGCTTTGCACGGCCCTGGGTCGAGTGGGAGCTGGAGATGGCCGAGACGCTCCGGCACGGCATCACCGAGGTCATGGTGCGCGGCCTGCGCCGGATTGCCGAGCTGCACGACCGGCTGCGCCAAAGCCAGAAGATGGAGGCGGTCGGCCAGCTCACGGGCGGGATCGCGCACGACTTCAACAACCTGCTGGCCGGGATCCTCGGCAGCCTGGAGCTGATGCAGGCCCGCGTCGCCCAGGGGCGGCTCGGCGACGTGGACCGCTACATCACCGCCGCCGTGACGTCCGCCAATCGGGCTGCGTCGCTGACCCACCGCTTGCTGGCGTTTTCGCGGCGGCAAACGCTCGATCCGAGGACCGTCGACATCAACCGGCTCACGACCTCGATGGAGGATCTGATCCGCCGCACCGTCGGTCCCGCTATCCACGTGGAGACGGTGATCTCGGGCGGCCTCTGGAAGACGCTTTGCGACGCGAACCAGCTTGAGAACGCGCTGCTCAACCTCGCCATCAATGCGCGGGATGCCATGCCGGAGGGCGGGCGCCTGACGATCGAGGCGACCAATGCCCGCTTGGACGACGCCTACGCCGGCCGCCACCATGACTTAGCGGCCGGGCAATACGTGGCGATGTCGGTGACCGACACCGGGATTGGAATGGCGCCCGATGTGGTCGCGCGCGTGTTCGAGCCGTTCTTTACGACCAAGCCGGCTGGACAAGGCACCGGCTTGGGATTGTCCATGGTCTATGGCTTCGCCAAGCAGTCGAACGGCCATGCCAGCATCTACAGCGAAGCGGGCCGCGGGACCACCGTGCGCCTTTATCTGCCTCGTCAGCTCGGCAATGGCGAGGCGGAGGCGAGCAACCCGGGCCACTTGCCGGTCGCCATCGCCAAAGCCGGGGAGGCTGTATTGGTGGTGGACGATGAGCCAGTCGTGCGCATGCTGGTCGGCGACGTGCTGCGGGACTTGGGCTACAGCGTAATCGAGGCAGCCGATGGCGCCGAGGGGCTCCGGGTCCTACGATCCGAGCAGCGCATCGATCTCCTGGTCAGCGACGTCGGGTTGCCGGGCGGCCTGAACGGGCGGCAGCTCGCCGATGCGGCGCGGGTCCACCGGCCCGGGCTGAAAGTGCTGTTCATCACTGGCTACGCCGAGAACGCGGCACTCGGGAACGGCGTGCTGAACCCAAGCATGCAAGTGCTCACGAAGCCGTTCGCCTTGGACGTCCTGACGTCCAAGATACGGACGATGATGTGACGGGACTTACTTTGTCTTAGCGGAGGGACGTCGGCCCAGCTGCATGCTTGCCGTTCGGACTGGGCGGGGCCGTTTTGCCCTCTGCGTCAGCTCCGCAGCTGCTGGGCCGCGTGCTCCACGATGGTGCGCAGCTTCTCGTCGCCTATCTCGCCGACGACGACGTAGGCGTATGCGCTGTCTTGCCACAAGGCGGTCGTCTGTGCGCCATGCTTCTCCAACTGAACCGGGGCCGCAGTGCCGGCAAGCTTTACGACGCACAACGCTAGCGGCCCTCCCTGGTCGCGTGTGTAAACCAGCTGCGCCACGGGACGGCCGCTGACCACGAGCATGCGTGCGCCGGCGAAGCGAAGGCCATCGGCGGCGAGATCCGGCACTTTGAGGCGACGTTCCAGCCGCTTTCCGAGCCAGCCGGTAATCTCATCCATTTGATCGGCAGGCACCTCGACCAGATGCCGCTCCTCACGTGCACAAACGGCGTGATACTCCGCAACCTCGTCGGCCAGCGCGGTTTGGTCCGACGTCGGCCAGCCCGCCCAGCCGGCGCCGCCGGCAAACCCGGCCACGCTAGCGGCCAGCGCAGCCGCCACCGCCCAGCCATAGCGACGCGGCGTCCGTTGCAGCACGCAGGGCGATGCCGGCAGCAGCCGCTCGGCGTCCGTGGCATACGCATGTTCGCCGCACGCCGCACGCAGCAGACCCGCCGTTTCTCGATAGAGTTCGACGGCACGCTGTGCTCGCGTGTCGACAGCGAGCAGTCTTTCGATATCTAGCGGTCAGGAGCGGCGGGGCAGCGGCCGGCGGCGATGCCTATGCCTATGCCTATGCCTATGCCGCTGCCCCGAGCCATACTCAGCCGTCGTGGTGTATATACATATAGCTGTTGCCGCCAACGTTTCCGTTGCTGATGCCGAACTTGGCTTGCGCCTCCGCCACTGACATGCCGGCGAAGGTGACCGAAGCGTTGACGCCCGTGCCCGCGCCATTGGTCTCGGCGTGGAGCGTGGCACCCTTGGCCCCCGCAGCACCCTCGTTCTCGCTCCAGTTCATCGAGGTGATCCCGGCTCGGAAAGCCCAGCTCGTCACGGCGTCGCCGTGGTGGAAGTTGACGACGGTGTCCCATACCGTCTGCCCGCCGCGGACGTCGACGAAGAAGGTGTCCGTTCCACCGTCGTCGCCGTGGATGGAGACGTTCGCGGCGCCCGCCGCCACAGCGCGTCCGTCGTGTCCGCTCCAGATATACTTGTGCTGCAGATAGTTCACCGGGGCCGGTATAGACCGCCCCGTCATCGGTTCCAGAGCCGTGCGTGTTGGTATCCGTCTAGGCAAAATGACCGGACTGGTGCCCGTCTCCGGTCAAATCGTCCGCGCCCTGTCCACCGACCAATCCGCCAGTGTCGTCTGCCGTCCCGATTCAGCAATTCTAAATGGCTGATGAGAGGGGTGGGTTTCGCTTTGGCTTGAGGTGTGGTGCAAGCCGGCATGGAGATGCTTGAGGCCCTTCTGGATGGCGTGCGGGCGGCGTGCGCTGGTTTTCCCGACAAGCGGCGCGGCGACGTGACCTACAGCATGGCCGATATCGGCCTGTCGGCCTTTTCGCTGTTCTTCATGCAAAGCGAGTCGTTCCTCGCCCACCAGCGCGCGCTGGAGGAAGGGCGGAAGATGTCGAACTGCCACAGCCTGTTCGGCATGACGGCCGTGCCCACCGACAACCACATCCGCGCCATGCTCGACCCGGTGCATCCGTCGCACCTGCAACCCGCCTTTGATGAGGTCCTGGGCGCCCTGCGCCGGCACGGCGGGTTGGTGCCGTTCCAGAAGCTCAGCGGCCGCGTGCTGATCGCGCTCGACGGCACGGAATACTTCTGCTCGCAGAAGCTCGGCTGCCCGCAATGCCTGACGCGCCAGCGCGCCAACGGCAAGACCGAACGCTACCATGCCATGCTGGCTGGCACGGTTGTGGCCCCAGGACACGCGATGGCGTTGCCCTTGATGCCGGAGTTCATCGCGCCCCAGGACGGCGCCGAGAAGCAGGACTGCGAGCGCAACGCCGCCAAACGCTGGCTCGCCACCCACGGCGCGCGCGTCAAGGACCTGCGGCCGGTCTATCTCGGCGACGACCTGTTCGCCTGCCAGCCGGTCGCTGAGGCCATCCAAGTGGCGGGCGGCGACTTCCTGCTCACCGCCAAGCCGTCGTCACACAAGGCCCTCTACGACTTCATGCAGGGTGCCACCATCGAGGAGCACACGGTCAAGCAAAAGCTCGGCGGCAAGCGCCTGGCCTACCGCTATCGCTGGTTCGAGCAGGCGCCG
>JAABUY010003001.1_pt1 | contig 19178 bp, 25 predicted proteins | sample 5560271 | NCBI WGS metagenome assembly JAABUY01 (sample SAMN10711886, study PRJNA513374) | rock metagenome | isolation source: Antarctica rocks | place: Antarctica: Victoria Land, University Valley
GTAGCCCCAACCTGCGGACAGCGCTGGCTGGTGTTGACTCTTCTTAGCTCTGCAAATACTTGGAGCAACAGTATTCACAGGTTCCCAGCCGGCACCACGTGGAGGTGAGAGTCGTCGCCGGCCCGAATATTCATACTTCGTGATATCACGCGGTTGAATATCACTGCCTGTTTGTCCAGGGCTGCTTACTAAAAGGTTTTAGCGCGATCGCAGAATAAGTAGGTACCTTGTACCTAAAATCCCCGCTAACCCCCATCATGGGCTAGGGTAGCGACCCAGATCTCGCGACGAAAAGGCTCTGAGGCCGACACAGAATTCCTGTTAGTTTGCTATCTCAACGCGTCTCCCAAGAGAGTGTTACTGTATTGCTCCGACATTCAAGATTCCATCTTCACACACTCATCCAACCACCAAACCACAGGCCTCGAGCATCCGGGAGATTCTCGCCTGACATCCGGCATTCATGGAGGACTCACAACAAGCAGAATCTCAGGAAATTGCCCTTGAGACACCGGCACCAGATGTCTTCATTGCGCCGTCAATAGCTGCTCCCGAGATACTTGCGGGAGCATCATATGATTATCACTCCCCGATACCACAGATCATCGCGAATGACATGTCGACAGAATGTGTACTCGGCGTCGATGAAGCCGGACGAGGTCCTGTCCTCGGTATCTATGCACTTCCTTTGACTTGGACATTTCTAGACCCCACCGCAATACCAAGTCCGTCCCTAACGGACTGGGTGGTCTAGGTCCTATGGTATATGCACTGCTCTACCTCCCTCTCTCCTCCCATCGATCCCTCCTAGCAGAGACCCACCACTTCGACGACTCCAAGGTCCTCACGCCCACCGTCCGTTCCAACCTCATGCAAGCGCTATGCACACCAGACACCTCGCTGTATCAATCCTGCGGCTGGGCCACCAAAGTCATGTCTGCCCGCGACATCTCGGCGGGGATGTTGAAGCCTGTCGGGACGTACAACCTCAATGCTCAGGCCATGGACGCCACGATCGAACTCATCAAAGCCGTCTTCGCGAGGGGAGTGAACGTGAAGGAGATCTATATCGATACCATCGGAAGCCCTCAGACGTATCAGAAGAAGTTGGAACGGATCTTTCCCACCACCATGATCACTGTTGCGAAGAAGGCCGATTCATTGTATCCGTGTGTTTCGGCGGCGTCGGTGTGCGCCAAGGTTACGAGGGATGCGGCTTTGGAGGTGGCTTATCGGGCATACATGCCGTCGTCGTCCGGTCATGAAGTTGGTGCTGATACTGTCCCGGCTGGGGAAGGTTGGGGTTCGGGCTATCCGTCCGATGCTCGAGCCTCCAGCTGGCTGAAGCGGAACATGGATCCGGTGTTCGGATGGGGTACGGAATGCCGGTTCAGTTGGGGAACAGCCAAAGATCTCTTGGAAGCCAAGGGTGGGGGCGCGAAAGTCGACTGGCCAGTTGATGATGATGAGGAGACTATGCGGATGACGGATTTCTTCTCTGCGACTTGCGGTGAAGAGGACGGTGCGGGTGACGAGTTGGCGACATGGTTTGGGAGACCTGTTGGGGAGGAGGTATTCTAACGACTATACCCTTGTGGATCCACTCTCAGATCTTCGAACTGTTACTCAGGACGATCCACAGCGACGTTGTCACCGGCGCTCTCGAGCCTGTATTGGCGTTGGATTCGTTGAAGTCCCAACACTGACATAGGTAGCGATTGTTGCGCGTGTGTACAACTCGACATTCTCGCAATATACTTCGTCATAAACCCCATCCTTTTATCGCTACCATTAGGGCTGATCGGAGCAACCTGGTACAGCGTTCAAGATCAGTCCTTATAACGGCTAGATTGTCGGTCGCTAATACAGCGAGGACCGCAATGACCTTCAGTTCGCTATAACCTTATGATCATGGCTGCATGGTCCAAGGCGAAGCTCCAGCTACTCAGGTTGGCAGTATCTACCGATTGTTACCAGCATCAGGACATTGACATTGTTGAGCTCACGGTCGCTCTCGTTGCTGGACTTTTGTCCCACGTGGAGCCAGACATGGAATGTTTCCGACTCTCAGAAGCCGGAATGAGGAAGATCTGCTGGGTGTCTGCCAAGCTGGATTTCTTTACAGTAAGGAGCATATGGTCGAGGAATTATCTGAATTTAATGAGCCTCACTAAGTAGTTAATAGGCTCCTCCCCCCTCGAATCTCACAGAGGCGCTGTGGGTGAAGAGACTGACGTCCACGGAGCGCGTCCAGGGCGGTTTTGCCGCTATAGCTGCAGTTACTTTCCCGACGCATGAACTGCAGCTCCTAGCCGTGATAGAAATCCTCTCTTGGAAGGTTTTGGTTTGGCGATGAGGTCGAGTGAGCCACGAAGGAAAGACTGTGGAGGGGTTCAGACTTCTTCGGGAGCTGCGTAATTTGTGCGACGTCCGCGCATTACAGCTCCAGCTCGTCCAGCGCTTCCGATAGGATCATCGATCACGTGCATGTAAGTTGCTTTAATCTAAGGGCGTGTTCTCCAACGTGCGCATCTCCGTGGCGCATCAGTCAGTCATTTAAAGTTTCGAGATTTGAGTTTGAGATCCGAGTTCAGGTGGTTGCCTCGGATGTGGCTGCCGCTAAGCTAAACCCAGCGCTGACAGAAAGCCAAAACTCCGCGAAAACATCGCAACCCAACCCGATTCAGGAGCTTGCAGATCCCGCTAAAATCACTCAATAACTTTGCGAGGTCACATGATATGATTGCCGCATCCGAGAAGGTAAGGTAAGTTAAGTTATTTGTACCTTATTTGTTTCTCTTCTTCCCATTCTACCTTGGGTTCAAGGGTACCCTAGATTCACACAATCTAACAATCCTTCTTATAGTAACCTTCAAGGAGCGACCAGAGATGATTACTTGCCTCTACATTGTCCGCCTGCTTTTGCTTCTGCTCTTGGAAAGCGGAAGGTCCAATGCAAAACTACGCTCGTACAACTTTACTATCCATAGTGGCTCAAGAGCCCCCGGTAGGTCGCCTATACGGGAAATCCGCCTTTTTGATGCTGTTGATTAACAGTCGCGCAGATGGATTCTCTCGTGAGGTATACCTTATCAACGGTCAACAACCTGGCCCTCTCATCGAAGTCGAGGAAGGAGACGATCTGGAAGTGTTTGTGAGGAACGACTTGAACGTTGAAACTACTATCCACTGGCATGGTTCGTCTCCATGGTTGAGATCAGAGCCTGGCCGTTCTTCCTTGCAGTCTGGTGAGCTAACAGATAATGTTACCAGGTATCCTTCAGCGAGGAACGCCTCAAATGGATGGAGTGCCAGGTGTTACGCAAGTCAGTGAGCACCTCACCTCTTAACGTGATTTTACTCATGTCGAACACAGTTCCCCATAACCCCCGGAGGCAACTTTACCTACCGGTTCTCCGTCAAGGACGAATATGGGTTTTACTGGTATCACTCACACTTTCGAGCTTATTACGACGATGCCATACGCGGATCCCTAATGATCCATCCGTCTCCATCTCGACGTCGGCCTTTCGAGTCACTTGCTAGCACGACCGAGGAATTTAGCGCGCTCTTACAGGCTGAACGCGCTGCCGCGCCCGTTCTTTTGACGGACTGGAACCACCAGCTCTCAAATGACATCTACGCACAGTACTTTGAGACAGGGGCCTTTCCAAACTGCGTAGATAGCCTCCTGGCGAATGGAATGGCAAGGGTGCAATGTCTCCCGGATTACATACTCCAAGCCGGAACAGGCTTGGGAATTCGGCCTGCAGGACCCACCAATACACGCGACTCTACTAGTACACCGATGGCTTCAATGCCGATGGCTTCAATGCCGATGGCTTCTATGCCGATGGCTTCCATGTCCGTGGCTTCGATGTCCATGGCTTCGATGTCCGTGGCTTCGATGTCCATGGCTTCGATGTCCACGGCCTCGATGCCTATCGCTTCGATGTCTATGGTCTCGACGTCCATGGCTTCGATGCCCATGGCCTCGATTTCTATGGCGATACAGCGTATGCAAGAGAGAGCGATGACCGAGAGTACTGGAATGGACACGATGGTGATGGCCTCGCAGGCGATGACATCCAGTGCCACCGTCATGGCTTCCAAGATGTCTTCGCAATCGATGACAATGCCTATGTCTAGCATGCCCACCTCCTTGAATCCTCGGGGCTGTACTATGCCGATGATGTTTAAACCAGGCTACAATATTAGCTCGCTCCCGCCACAAACCTGCACAAACACATCATCACCTTTACTGACGATTTCTGCGAACTATACTCAAGGCTGGCTTGCGCTAAACCTTGTCAATGCTGGCTCAGTAAGCCGGTTGAGTGTCTCCATAGATGCACACTCTATGTTCGTGTATGCTGCCGACGGACTCTTCGTTACCCTTCAGGAGGTCAAAGTAGGTGATACCAAACCACTTAGCCGTGCGAGAACTAATCGGAATAGGTATTACACATGTCAATCGGACAACGGTACTCGGTGATGGTGAAACTAAACCAGAGGCCAGGGGATTATCTACTCCGGTTTGCGTCTTACCCACTCGGTGATATGCAGCAAGTCATTGAAAGTCAGGCTATCGTCTCATACGGGGTACGAATGGCCTATCTTTCCTCGCTGGGGTTCACATCTAACTCTCTTAGAAGAATTCTACGGACGGCATGCATTCTATCAATATCCTCGATGAACCAGCCTCAGTTTGGATGCTGACGAATGGCTCGGCGAAGTCAAATGCCTCCGAACTCAACACACTGCTGCTTGCACCGTTTGACAAGAACATGCCGCCGGCCAAACCGGCCGATGTAACTCGTTCTTTCAACATAAATCAAACAGATATCGTGACTTGGGTGGTGGATGGCTATCCATACTCGGAGCCGAAAACACCTATAGTTTTTGGAAATGTCTCTGATGCTTGGAATGCGAATACTACGCTCCACATGCCATCTAACGCAACCATTGACATCATCATGCGGATTGCGAACGATTCAATGGATTCTGTAAGCTGTTTCCTGTCACTCCGTATTATTGCTGAACGCCCTCTCGAACAAGGACTGACTGTTGAGGTACAGATGGGTCACCCGATGCATCTCCACGGCCACAAATTCTGGGTCCTCGGATCCGGTAATGGCTCATTTCCCTACAAAACTGTGTTAGACGCACCTCGATCTATCATCAATTTACAGAACCCTCCATTTCGAGACACCGTAGATGTCCCACCTTCCGGGTGGACCGCAATTCGGTAGGCCTCCCCACAATATCAAAACGTGCGGTCTTGGGCGATCACTGACCAAAACCAGTTACGTGTCAGACAATCCGGGAGCATGGCTTTTCCACTGTCATATTCAATGGCACCTCCTGGTAAGTCATACTCGAATTAAGGACGGATTTGGATCGCTGATGTCACGGAACTATCACAGAGCGGTATGGCTGTAGTTCTTGTAGAAGGGCAAGAACAACTTCCCGGATTAGTTGGTGCGTCCATCAATGGAACACAGCCTTCTGGGGTCAGTAGTATAGCGACCAGCGATTCTGCCGTCCACATAGTGCGCAAATATGGCGCCTATGCAGTTGCTGCTGCTCTTGCCGTCTTATTCATCCTCAATTAGTACATCTCAAAAATGTCCGTGACAGAATGGAGAGAGGGGGCGAGAGTGCATTGCACATTCTCGCAGAATTCCGTACTGGCGGTAGCGTCGAGCTCTGGAACATTTGATTGAACATGGGGTCAATGTGGGAGCCAAAGATAAAGCGGGCATCACGCGTCTTGAGAGCGCCTCTCAGTGTATGTCAAAAAGTGTTGCGGTTGAGGCCTTGTTTCGACATGGTGCGAATCGTCCTGATGCACTGGACGCAATCGGTATGTCGTGCCTCAGCAAAACGGACTGCTACCAGGGATCAATTGTCACTAAATCGATAATGGAGCCGAGATATCTATACAGCCACTTCCCTCGCCCTCGAACGCTCCCGGTCTGGCTTGCGCAGACGAATTTTATACTCAACCCACTGTCGTCGCCTGACGGGAATCTAATACGTTACAGTTGGGGCCACAGATTCTTCCTATTGTTGAGTGCTTGTTGGAAGGCGGGGCAAATCTATATACTCATACCACCGACGCCGACCGAATCTCACGCGACATTTACAACTTGGTGGAATCTTGGAGCTTTTCATTGACTTTCCCAGCCTGAACCTTGAAACGCGTGACTCTACGGGGAGACAATTGATTCTGGCGGCTTGTTCAGATAGCGAGCGGTGATTCTACCATGACGAAAGAGAGAGACAATACGCTAGCTCTAGACCCACTGCGGCAACATTGTTGGTAACAACAGGAGCAGACATCGGTGCTATTGACGAGTGGAAAAAATGTGTTGCATTACCTGGTCCAACACTGCGAAAACCTCGAGAAAGCTCAAAAAGCCCTTTAGGTTAATCCGCTCAACACCATAGAGCTCCGCCCTCGTAGTGCAACGAGACTATGACGAAGACAACAGCGTGACGAGCCGCCAATGCTAACGCAATATAAGGCCTTGTGCCCTGTCAGTTAGTGTTTTGACAGGCTTGGAATTCGCTGTGAAGGGTGGTGTTGCTGTATGTAGGTCGAGATACTTGTAAATGTGGAGTAGATAGCACCAAAAAACGCCAGGGCTGTTAGACTCCTGTGCAAAAGATTGCAGGGCATGATGAAAGAAAAAATTAGTAGAGCACAAGAATGACAGAATATCGAAAGTATAGCTTAGGATAGCGACTCGCCTTCTGTATTATATGTGATAACAACGGATACTCCGGACGATGCGACGTCTAATCGTACATGCTGACCCTTCGAACGCCACCCCTTCGCAGAACCAATAACCTGCCATTCCAGAACCTCATCACAGAGTAGCGCTAGGGAAATAGTACTGATCCCACAGGTACTCATAGTCCTCGATGACGCCACCCAACATATCCAGCAGCGGCTTATTCCTCAACTTGCCAGTGATCCCCCGAACCCAAGCCCTAGAACGCATCAGCACGCACCTCATCAAGACGACACAAAGGAAGCAAGCCACCTACTTGGTCACATTCTCATAAAACGCCCCCCTAAACGCCCACCACCCGAGCGCCCACCCCCTCTTCCGCAACTCCTCCCTCTCCAGCCCCGTCAACCCCCTCAACCCACCAGCGACCCTCTCCTGGAAATCCTTCTTCGCCAACTGCCTCGCCCCATACTCGATACTCAGCCCCAGCAACCACGGCCGCCAGCTCTTCCGATCCCCGCTGCACCGCTGCATCGCCAACGCATACACCACTGGCCGCAGGATATACATCACCTCCGCCACCTGGCCCTGGCCCGTCACCCGATGCAGCAGCGCCTTCGCCGGCTTGATGTCATCCGCCGTCAACACCTTCGATAGCAAAAACGCCGACACGTCGCTCGCCTCCGGCAGCGTCGGCAGCGACAGGCCCGTCCGCGGCATCGTCCACCCCACCCCGCCCCCCGCCTCCCCGCCACCCTCACTCGGCAGCGCATCCATGTCCATCCCATCCCACGCGCCCCCGTCGCTCTCCTGCCGCACCTCCACCTCCCGCTCCGGCAGCGGCGGCGACACCAACGGGCGCGACCGCGTCAACCGCAGCAGCAGCAGCCGACACAGCGCCTTGACGCCCTCCAGCGCCACCACGACGCGCCACCGCACCGCCTCCCCGCGCCGCTTGGCCGCCATCTCCACTAGCAGCTCCGTGTACTGGAGCAGCTGCAGCACCGTCGCCACCCGCCGGTAGAGCGCCGACCGGCTCGTCCAGAACTGCGCGTATCGGTTGTGTGGTGAGGGGCGGGGGCGTTGTGCAGCGGGGAGGCGCGCGAGGGAGGTGGCGAGGAGGGTGTCGTGGTAGAGGGAGAGGAGTTGGACGCTTGTGTGCACTGGGTGGGTTTTAGCTTGGACGTACGACTCACGACGAGGCGGGAGGGGTGGGAGGGGAGCGGGGGAAGGGGAGGGGAGGGGAGGGGAGGGGAGGGATGCGACGTACCTGACTCCGAAGCCATTTCAGCATCGCGGAACCGCCCTGCGTTCGCCCCGGATCAGCCACGCCCTTGACCTGACCGACAGATCATTGGCCGTAAAATGGATCTTCTTACCGGGTATGATGTACGTCAACGACCTCAGCGCCGACTCGATCTGCGACACCGAGCTCGCGTTCTTCAGCACGAAGTCGTCGTACATGCTGAGCCATTTCGATGGCGCGCGCACGGCTTGAGGGAGGCGGCGTTGCGCTTGTTTGTAGATCTCCATTGGATTGTCGGACGGAGAGGTGGGAGGGAGTGTTGCGTTATGAGCGGGCGGTCGTGTTGGGTAGGTCTGTGGTTGTTTGGGCTGGGCCGAGGTGTTGTTCATGGCTTACGTAAGCCAGAACTCGTTCTCGGCCTCTGTGGGAACAGAGAGCCCTGGATGTTTTATGTCGGAGCACTGTACGGTGTTGGGATCTGGTGTCAATCCTGATACGTATGGCTCAGTAAACCATGTATAGAGAAGTCCCTCTGTGGTATAGATTAAATGGCCCGGTCTATGCTATTAGCTCTGAGCAGACGTTTCTTCTAGATTGTTATAATATTCAGCTCTGGCTGGAGACTACAATGACGAGCCAATCCCATTCTGAGATGAAGTTTTAAGCCATATTTTCGAACCTTATACGCCATATCCCATGGCTCATTCCAAGCCAGAGCAGTATCGCTCCCAAGGCATATCACCTCCCCATGATATGCACGTGCAACCAGACGCCGTGATGCTATGCGCCGCCAGAAAATGCAAAGATGTGATGGCACATCAGCGAGGCTCAGTAATCCCTGAGCACTCCCACGAGATCATCCAAGCGCCCAACCTCACCTAGGATCCTCTCCTCCTTCTCCCTCCATCGTGACAACACCACCCTCTCCTCCACGCTCAGATACTGATCTTCATTCCCGACGACGTCGGTGCGTTCAGCCTTGTCAATCAGCGTTTGGATCGCGAGCCTCTCCACTTTCGCCCTCTGCAGACACCGCGCCATGGCCTTGTACGTCTGCTCCAAGACCAACTGTCGGCATCGCTCCGGGTCAAAGTACCAGAGAAACATCGTCCTGCTTGGCTGACGATTGGTGTCTCTAGGCACTTCCTGCAGTTCCAGATGGCCGGCTTCGTGCATGACTGTAAGGGCTGCACGCATCTGCTTCTGATGGACTAGAGCTAGATTGGAGATTTGTTTCTCGTCGAGCTTGCCTTTATGGAGGAAGATTCGAACCATCCGAGTTGCAACCGTCCCGAACCGTGCGGTTATAGTTTGCTCCAACTCGTGCTGTCGGAGCTGTCGGGCAAGGTGGCGGAAATCCACACTCCACTCCACCAATCCATTGTCATTCTCGGTGAGCCGCACAAATTCGTGTTCATCTTCTGCGAGTAGATGCAGATGTTGCTTCATGCTCGACATGCTAGATCCACGCCTCAAGGGCAAATCATCGTCGTCATCGTCTTCTCCTTCCAAGGCTGACGAACTGGCATCGGCATATCTAAAACCAGCTTTAGAGCCACTCGTGCCGAGGCTGTCGTTGGGCACTCTCTCATCGTCGTCCTCATCTAGACTTGAACCGCCATTCGCTGTTCTCGAGTCTCCATCTTCTCGCTGCAACCTTCCTCTGTTTGCTTTCTGAGAATGGTTAGGCTTGAGCTTGGTCTGGTTCTCCCTGCCGATTGCGCCCGTGAAATCCAAACCTTGGTGCAGCAGGCTTGACAGCTCACTCGTAGTAAAGATGGGAAGAGGTTCATCCTCGTCATCAGGAGTGAATGATACAGTTTGATCTTTACGACACCGTGGGATCTGTCCTTCAATGCATCGAAGCACCTCGGCGTATACAAGAGAGGTAGTCCTGCTGATACAGTGCTCTGCAAACTCAACTAACCGACGATTTCGAAACGCTACACCGAGCTTCTCATGGTTGATGCGGAGGACAAGATTGTCCTATGAACAAGTCAGTCTAGGTGGTTCCAGATTCTACCCATGGACACATCCGCACGTACGTCCAAAAAAATGCCATCATCATCCGTAGGCCCATTCTGCGAGTACGCAAAGCCATTTCCGAGCTTGGCTCTCTTCCCATCACCGAACGGAGCAGAAGATTCCATACGCCTCTTTCTAGTCCCTGATACTCCATCGACCAGTTTAGTGCCAGGACTGTCGCCCGATTGCCAAGTCTGGAGCTGTTTTTGAACCGCAGCTTCGAATGCGGCCTTTTGTTTCGTACCCCGTGGACCGCCCCCGAATTCCGCATACCGTTGAACAAGGCGCTCAGCCTCGTTTCTATTATCGGCCGCGGATCTGAAATGGGTCGGATGTACTTGGGCTAGAATGCCTGCTTGAAGCAGGTTGTAAATCGTCGAGTGCAATGATTTCAATGTCAGTCCACCGGCCTTGCCTGCACTGTTGCTCTTCGCTTTTTTGATCCCATTGGGCAGCCCTCTGGGGTTCGCATAAGGAGCATCTTCATTGAACACCCCATCACCTTTGGCGGGATCTAGGTTGTACGCTGCAGCCAAATCGTCGACCCTCGCATGCCCCAGGAGCAGGAGATTCGATACTACACCGCCGGCAGCCTTTCCAAACCTCTCCTCAACTAGGTTGATGATCTTGCCAGGCCGCACCAAAGCGTAGGCGTTCTTCCAATCAGCTTCGTAGAAGGTTGCTTCGCCGTCTGGGGGTCTGTAGTGGTACACGAGATGCTGTTGTATCAAGACTGCGAGAGAGTGCTTTATCTGTCGGGAGGAAAGGCCAGTGTGGTGGATGAGAAGGGAAAGTTGCAGGCGGCCATTACGAAGAAGTATGGAGAAAACACGCTGAAAGAGTTAGTAGTGTGCCAAGGTGCAAAGCAGAGAGTCGATGTGGTGCAATGTTGTGTGAGGGCTGAAGCAGCGAGTAAGGTAAGAAGAAGGGTCTTGCAGAATCGCTAGAGGTGCAATATCCAGGAGTTATGGCGACTTGTTGGTAAAGAACAAGTAGGGTCCTTACTGCTGTCAATTCTCCGTATATGTCCTCCAGCAGAAGGGAACAAAGCTCAGAGGCGTGCTATGGAACATATCAGCTACCGCATCCCACTTCCCAAAGTCACACCATAGATGTCTCAAGACCACACAGGCTTGGAAACATACCCTAGACATATTGTATTATTCTAGGGAGTATGTCAACTTCTCTAGAATTTCCACCAAGGTCACCGCTGTTGATTCATTGATGCTAGAGAACGCCTGGTGAAGCTCCCTCTACCGAATTAAAGACTCATACAGATCTACCATATTATGTATTCTGTAATGTTCGAAGGTACTACCGTACTCCGTAGCAAGTACAGTAGCATCATTTAACCAAGCTTAGGTAAGGTACCTACATAAAAGATCACGATCACATCACGCATCAAACTTCTTAACAAGTGCGAGGTACAAATTATCTATGAGTTTGTGTCCTTGTTTTTATTTCTCTTTGATTCTGCTGAGACTCAGACCCAATTCTTACTGATTCTGAGAGCTCAGGAGCATATTTTATCAAATACATTACAGAGATTTGAAAATCATAGAGACGACATACCGTGCTATCAGAAGAGCAAAAGACCAGACTTGGATGCAATATCATGCAATATCATGCTCAAGAGCCTCTACAGCATTTATGTGAGTCTGCCAAGGAGAGGATTGTCTTCACTGCAGCGTCAGCACAAGAATCCGGTTGTCCTCCAGCCTTGATAGAGGAAAAGATTTCACATGCATCAGCGTGATTTCTGTTAGCCGAAGCATGTGTTGGCCCTTCACTCTCAATAGAATGTGCCCTGCACCATATTGAGGGGCTGTCGTTCATTGATAGTATGGTAGCGGAAGAGCAGATCGGGCCAAATCTGCGTTGCGGCGTCTCCAGGAACCCAATCTTTCTGAGCAAGATCATACAGAATGGTGTATCTGCCACGGTTTCAAAACATCAGCTTCAAGCCAGATCAGCCTCTGGGCCAGTCTCACCCCCAATAGCGACAACCAGACCCCCCTCCAGACATGTTGTATCTCTGACGACCCAACTGATATATGAGGCCAGCAATGTGGCGGACCTGAACGCCCTGGGCGACAGAAAAATCCCAATGCCTCACGGCAGATTGAGTGAGGAGGTATGCCTGTTCCTCCCACTCGAGGTTACCGTTCACATATCCTGGATCCGCTCTCATGTTCATGCGAACAGATCCTTGACCATCTGCGAAGAGCAGATAGATTGACCAGTGATTATCGCTGATGGTCGGGCCAGCGGGCCCTAATGTGTGGACCACAAGTCTAACATAATTCACCACTCGCTGGTCCTGCGTGGCAGCTTGAGGTGTCAGAAGCGTCGACATCGCCGGTGCTCTGACAATCGAATCCAACGAAGACGGTTCAGATAAGCTTTGGAGATGGAAAGGTTCCGTGTACTTTGGACCTCTACGATATATACAGTAGACCACGGATATACTGTAGGTTGGAACACTGCTGAAGGTTTCAAGCTTCAGGTAATACGGTAGATACGGTAGGTAAGGTAAGGTATTGCCAAGGCCCGAATTGGCTGCATTAGCTCCGGATGGGATAGTCCACTTCACTGTACATGACCTGACCTGCCTAGGTACGGGGTAAGGTAAGGAAGCAGCATGTCAAGGTCAGGCGTGGATGAGTATTCAACAAAGAGAGAGCTCATAGAATACTGTGCCAATCCGCCGCACAACTGTATTCTTGGCGGTGCACCTTATGGTAATACGGTTGTGCAGATCTCCAGTCAAACAGTCATAAAATTCGGTGTGGGAGTGACGGAGGCAGAGGCCGTCAATCAGTCGAAAGCCTACGCATTGGTCGATCCCCAAATCGTCCGCATCCCAAAAGTCCACCGATACTTCTCGGATGGCAAACATCGAGGATACATCGTCATGGATTTTGTGGAGGGCGAGGTCTTAAACCCGTTCGAGGACGCGAAACGAGTTACGAAAGTGGCCGGCATACTTGATCATCTCGCCTCTTTTCGCCGAATCGTGCCCGGCCCTCTCCATCATGGCCCGCCCTGTGGACTGATCTTCTTTCCAGACGAAGGGGATGTTCCATTCACTAATGCCAAGGACCTTGAACAGTGGTGGAACTGCAGATTGTTACCTGGGGAATCGGCGACCAAGCTTCAAGGTCTTGAACTTGTCCTCTGTCACCTAGATGTGGCTCCGCGAAACATTCTGTGGAAAGACGGTGAAGTGCCATGTTTAGTTGACTGGGCTTCTGCCGGCTACTATCCAAGAGTCTTCGAATTCTGTACACAGCTCATTGTGGAAGGAAAAGATGGGAGGTTCAATAGGCTTCTACTGGAGGCAATGACAAAGCTGGAATGCGTCGAGTCAGAGCAGATTGGGCCAGTGCTACAAGCTTGGAGTAACATGCAGAGATATAGGTTGTAAGTGGGTGAAGTTGCCCTTTCGATATTTACACTAATAGCTAGTCAACCTAGTCCTCGAGGGCAGAAGCCAAGTAAGACTCCCACCGATCCAGCGCAATCACAACCTGAATGCGTCGGGGAGAAGATGCTGATCGCTGGTCCTCCACTACCGCCCTACCCAAACGATTGGCTCGACCTGATCCGGCAGTCCTGACGGAACGCCCTCTTGATCTCAGCCCAGCATGAAGCATATGAGATATATGATCCTTCATATAAACAAGTTCCGCATCCTCCGCATCAACCAATCTAGTGTTGACAGCCCAGTACGCGCCCTTGGACCTGGCAACGGTGCCCCCATGTAATCCTGCAAGTAGAGTTGGCAATTCCGAGTTTTACACTGGCCCCATTCCCCAGTTTTTGTATCCATGCGTCGAACCAGCGATCACCGCGAGAAGGATTAACGATATACTGGCCCCTTTTTTGGGTTACCGCCCTTGCCCCCAATTGAATAATGGTGGGAAGCTGGTACCTAGGGAGTGCAGTTCGTAGTGACTTTGAGCGCCACATACGGTGTCAGGATAATAGGGAATGATGTTCGGCGATAGGTAGCTGTCGAGTGCAATTTGCTTGTCAGAGACTTACTAGTACTGTATTGTCTTAGCGCGGGGTGGTCTCACGCTTCACCCAACTCTACCTAGCTTGTTCGCCAATTCGTCCAATTATCACTTGGTACCGTCCAATGGCAGAAAGAGACCTCCGAGTTCCTACCGTACTTCGCAAGCCGCCTGTACAAAGTACCGAGAGCCTTCATCGTTACAGTCCCTCCATTGCGATCGGTATACGCCTTTGTCAATTGACTTCCCCAATGATCTCCTGGTCCTCGCTCGGCCGCCGTGCGCAGCTCGTAGTACAGAAGCAATGCTGTGCTTCCCCGAGCAACCGTCGAGGTCTGGCCGCGGCAGCTTCAGGGACTTTTCAGTACCAGACCGGTGATGCTGCTGGGGTAAAGTTTGCAACAAGGGATCTAGCAGGCCCAACGACTACGTTGGCTGTCGTCGCGAAGGCCGGCACACGCTACCAGATCCTGCCTGGATTCACAGAAGGCCTCGAGAAGTTCGCGTTCAAGGTTCGTTGATTACAGATCTCTCTGGTCAAGCTGGATCGGCAAGGGCAGTACGTGGAGTATCGGCTGGAGCGCTGACGGCAATTGGGCAACCTAGGGAACGCATAGGAGGTCAGCATTGCGCATCACCCGAGAAGCAGAATTACTGGGTGGTGAGCTGTTAGCCTACCACACAAGAGAGTCTTTGGTGCTCAGTGCCAAATGCTTCCGGGATGACCTGCCATACTTCGCCGAGCTGCTCGGTGAAGTTGCTTCCCAGACCAAGTTCACCCGTGAGTGTGCCTCTGCTCGTCGAAGAATACTGAGCCAACTCGGCGCCTAGCCCATGAATTCCAAGAGGAAGTGCTCCCTATCGCCAAACTCGCGCAGAAGGTCCTGCTAGGCAGCACAACAGACATGGCATTGAATTCGGCGCACGGTGTTGCCTATCATCGAGGCCTGGGTACACCCTTGCACCCAACGTCATCAACTCCGTTGTCGAAGTACTTGAACGTGCGCGACCTTAAGCTATGGAGTCAGGCCGCCTACTCTAAACCGAACATCGCGGTCGTCGCCAACGGTGCTAGCCATGAAGATCTATCGAAATGGGTCGGCCAGTTCTTTGCTGATGCTCCTAGTTCGCATCCTTCGAAAGTACCCAAGATTGAGTACCCACCAACAAAATACTACGGCGGTGAAGAGCGGATCGCACATGATGCGGGCAATACGATGATTTTGGCCTTCCCCGGTTCAAGCTCTTTTACTTCTGGTGGATCCTACAAACCTGAGATCTCAGTACTTGCTGCGTTACTCGGCGGCCAAAGCTCCATCAAGTGGACTCAAGGATTCACCCTCCTTGCCAAGGCATCCGCTGAATTTCCACAAGCACACATTACCACCTCACATGCAGCGTATTCCGACGCCGGCCTGTTATATGTCACCCTGACGGGCAATGCACGACACATCAAGGATGCCTCAAAAGCCGTTGTGAACACCATCAAAGCAATTGGGGCCGGGGATGTTAGCAAAGAGGACATCCGGAAAGCCGTTGCTCTAGCGAAATTCCGAGCATTGGAAGCTGGTCAGAATGTCGACGCGGGGTTGGAGTCTACGGGTGCTGGGCTTGTACAAGGGGGTAAAGCGTTCCAGATAGACGAAGTGGCAAAGAGTATAGATGGGGTTTCTGATGAACAGGTCAAGAAGGTATGTTGACTGTTGGCTCTACAGTCCGGCACCGGCTAATCCATCGCATTTGTACAGGCAGCGAAAGGACTTCTCGATGGTAAAGCAACAGTCTCGGCAGTGGGCGATCTCTATTTCTTACCTTTTGCCGAAGATATTGGGTTGCATGTATGAGCGAAGTCATGTAAATGTCAGCAAGGCTCCCTGTATCATTAGCATGCGCAGAAAAGGACTAGAAGTTCCTGCCATTCGACATCACGTATATCTTGTCGGGGCAGTCCTGGTAGCTGTCTTTGGTAGAGTTTATAAGCTGTCTTTAATCTGTACACATGTTGCCGGTAGAGGATGACGATGCGGGTATGCGGCGCACGTGACGTGATATCTCGGGAGCCGGAGACCAACTCTTGGCATCCCGACCTCTATCAAGCGAGCAGGACAAGGGTACCTCCATCCACCAAACTCGGACCCAACCCTCGATCAATTCGCACCATCAACATGGCGTTTGCGTGGAAGGCTTCCGGACTCACGTATTTCGCACCTCTTCCGACCGTGGGCTTCATTGACATTGTGAACAGATACAACCGATACCTAGCCGTCGCAGCTCGCGTTGTCCGACGGTCCCTCAAGGAGCAACCCAGACTGCAAGCGGAAAAACGAGGGGAGATGGAGCTACGGTTCGCCAAATGGCAGGTCAGTGCGCCCTCGAGTCCGATATGGAAGTTTTGTGTGCTTGAGTTTGTGGGCTGATGGGGTTGTGCGGGGATAGAACGGCAAGCAGGGCGAGAACAAGAATTTGGCGAGTGCAAATGCGAGTGCGATGGCTGAGGGGGCAGGTCAAGGGCAGCAGTAAGCGATTGTGTGGGAGCTGTTACTGGGTTTGGGGGGAGTGGAGAGTGCTGCTTGTGGAGAGGGAGGTTGTTATATTGTACATTTGGTCAGAGACATGAGGCCGTAGAAAAATACATCCGGGAGCATCCCGCCTATGTCACAGTAACCATTCTTCGAAAACATACTTTGTAACGTAGTATATGACTTTGTATTCATGATCCTTTTCAAAGAGACTATGAGCTACCATGATGTCCCATGGTGAACATGTGATGGCGGAAGGTCAGCGTCTTCCTGGGTCGTGAGATGGCAACCTCTAATGTGCAACATGGCAGATCGATCACAACCAGATGTCAACGACGATCTAGGACACCATTCCTGTACCAGTAGTTTCTTGCATACACGCGCCCGTGAGTTGCGGTCTCGAGACATCACCTCGGAGTTTATTAAAGCGGCTTCTGGTGCGGACATACAATTATCCAACGGGCGCTGGGCTTTAAAATCGTTAACATCGAAGATCAGCTCTTGAAACCGGTCAATTGGTGAAAGATGAAGCGTTTACCCTGTTCGAGGCCGTCGGGGCCCTCGAGGTAAGAGTCAAAACAGCCATCAGTTGATGCGCTGGACGGCGAGCTGAAGACTGATAGTGGGGGAGAACGTATAGATCATGGACCCTAAGATGGACAGTGGCTACTTGGCCCCAGGAGAGACGCTCGAGGATGACTACGATGTCTTGAAGCCTCTTTTGCCGGAGGAGGTGATTGGGATCATGGACCAGATGCTGCGCCTCGAGGTACGCTACCGTCAGCATGGTCGTTTCTCATGCCTGTGCTATGTTCTACGCTGATATAGAATGGAAGATTGCATGGCACATGGGCCATCCGCTGTCACAGACACTGTTCACGTCGTTGTACATAGACAGGTTGCTCTGGCCTGATCCAAAGACGTTGGAGGAAACACGATTCGACAGGGAGGGACATGACTCGAGGGGAGGACCCCTCCTACATCTTGTTCTTCGAGTATATTGTCTATTATCAATTACGACATGCGATTTTGTCCATAGGAGGATCTGCAGTGAGCATTGCTACGAGGTGAGTATGCTTCTCTCGTGGTTGGCTTTTCTCGAAACAATGGGAGCATTAACCGACATAAGGCCAGGAGGAAGACTTCGTGACACAGCTATATAACAGACAGCTCTTATCCGAGTTCGACGAGGAGGAGATGGTCACATTACTTGCTAAAGCTATAACCTGGCTTGAGGGCCAACGGGGCTCAATCTCCGAAGATACCATAGCGGCACTGACACTTCGGCTGCGCTTCAGGGAAGCGTTTTTCGAGGCTGTGGCGGTTGATTTGGATGTCATCCTTGACAGGTCAACCGAAAGATGGGAGCAATGCTCTGCGATGTTGCCCTTGTTGACCGCATCCAAGAAGATCGGCAAGCCGGTCGAGGAAGCCTTTAGTGTCAAGATCCAGCGGAAACTGGCCAGTACGGTGCCCCCACGGCCGATGGTTAACGTCAGCTTTGAAGAAGTGGTCCGACATTTGACCGGGCTTTGTCAAGATGGAAAGGATGTCGTGCAGTGCCTTCAGTATAATGGGAGCAACGAGTTGCTTGTATGTCTGCTCCATATCATCGCTTATACTTGCCTACGATGTGGTACTGTTGGGTTAATCATTTGCTGCAGACTTTCGTGTTGACGTTTCAAGCTCGGAAACCACAACCATCGGTGTATATAAGAGCACTCCTGCAGTCCATGCTGTTCGGGGAGATGAAGATTTTGGGAACAATGTCAATCAAGCAGCTCCTCTTCGACGATCTAGCAGAAATGGTGTTACCCGCGGATATTCTAATCGACCCACAGAACAACGAAGTGGAGGTTCCGAAGGATCCACGCTTTCAGATAGCAAAGAGAATGGACATCTTCGTCGCAAGAGCTGGTCAGGTAAATCGTGCTCATAGCGCGACCCAGATAGAGGTTTGGTCTGACTCATATTCTACCAGTCGTACATCGAACTCTTGCGAACACTCTGCATGAACAGATCTCGGATTAGGCGGACCCTTTGTCATACAATCACGGATTGGGATAACTTGCAGCTTGACGTTAGCAATTTCCAGCCAACGTCTCCGTACGGAAAGCTAAAAGTCCACAGGCAGAGGATATTGATATCGAGCTGCGGCAATATACAATGGAGAAGCCTATTATCGACAGCGCACTCTCCGACGAACCAATCTTCTCCTTCCCGCTCTCATCATGGGCTTATTACCACAAACTCCAGCAAATGGAGTGGATCGTGCAGCTTGGATTCGAACTCGAGGTCTACCAAGACGATGAGCTTGCCGGCATGTACTGGTATGTTCTCAGACTAGACGACCTAAAACACCCGACACGCCAATTGCTGACTGCAAAACAGGTATCTCCAGTACCTGACCCAGACCCGACTCCGCCACATGGAGCGCATCCGAGGCTTCACGACCCGTCGCCTAGCCCACCTTCCTCACCGCACCGCCCCACCCCCCGCCGCCTTCTCCACCTCCCTCTCCTTCCTCGACTTCGCCATGCTCGAAGCCTCCGCCACACAATCCCTCGCCGACGGCCTAACATGCGTAAGCGCCAAACCCCACCCCCACAACCCCGCATCCTCCTCTCCC
>JAABUY010003002.1_pt1 | contig 19175 bp, 22 predicted proteins | sample 5560271 | NCBI WGS metagenome assembly JAABUY01 (sample SAMN10711886, study PRJNA513374) | rock metagenome | isolation source: Antarctica rocks | place: Antarctica: Victoria Land, University Valley
CTTGGAGAGTTGCTCCAGCGCGTCGCGATCCATCTATCCATGGATTCAGACGATGCGACGCGCGTCAAGCTCCGCCGAAAACCAGCACCGACCGCCGTGCGCAGACAGGTCCTGAGCAGTTACGATGCAGGTCCTCGCGGTCGGTGTTCTCGGCGAGGCTGTCTTCCTCGGCCGAGATCGGCGAGCCAGCCTCGCGCACGTTGCAGGCGACCGGCGCGGTCTTGGCCAGGCGCTTGGCCTTGACCAGCAGTTCGAGCGCGCGGAAACGGCGACCGCCGGCCGGCACCTCGAACACGCCGGTCTCCTGGCCCTCGGCGTCCACCATCGGGCGGACGTTCAGGTTCTGGAGCAGGCCGCGATGGGCGATGGACTCAGCCAAGTCCTCGATCGAGACTTTGCCCTTTACGCGGCGGACGTTCGACTGCGAGAGGACGAGCTTGTTGAAGGGGATGTCGCGTATGTTGCTGAGCGACGCGATCTTCTGAACGGCGGTAGCCATGTCGGGGGACTCCACGACGAGCGGCCGGGAGACTCTCTCTCGACCTCCAACCCGTCACCCGACCCGCTCCTCCCTCTCACTCTCATTCCATCTGTCCCGGGAAGCCGGAGAGCTATGAAGCCGTAAACTCGCTTCAGGCTTTGACGCCATCCGCACAATATCTTCTGATCCTCCCCCGGTTCCGCGGACACGGGGTTTAGCTCGCGTTTCGTTCGGCTTGCTCTGGTGTGATGTAGCCGAGCGCCGAGTGGATGCGCTGCCGATTGTAGTAGCCTTCGATATAAGCGAACAGGTCGCGTCGGGCTTCGTCCCGGGTCGCCCATCGTCGCTGGTGGACGAGTTCCACCTTCAGGGTGTGGAAGAAGCTTTCCATGGGCGCATTGTCGTAGCAACACCCCGTCCGGCTCATGGACGGTGTCGCCTTCATGTCGGCAAGCTGCTTTCGATAGGCCTCGGCCGCGTATTGGCTGCCGCGATCCGAGTGACAGATGAGGCCGACAGCTGGTCGCTGCCGCTGGGTGGCCATCATCAGGGCGACCGACGTCAGCTCGTTCCGCATATGATCGCGCATGGACCAACCGACGATCTTGCGCGTCGCGAGATCGAGGACGGCGGCCAGGTAGAGCCAGCCTTCTCCGGTGGGCAGATACGTGATGTCCGCGAGCCAGACCGTGTTGGGCAGCGCGGCGGAGAACTGCTGCTTCAGGAGGTTTTGCGCGATCGGCAGGTCGTGACGGCTGTCGGTCGTGCACGGCCGGAACCGACGCCCCGCCAGAGCCCGGATGCCATAGCGGCGCATCAGGCGCTCCACCCGACCGCGGCTGGCCGATCGGCCCTCTGCCCGCATCGTGGCGTGCACCCGAGGCGAGCCGTAGCGCCCGTGATGCCGGGCATGGATACGCCGGACGTCGTCCAGGAGTTGACGGTTGGAGGCCGACCGGGCGCTCTCGGGACGCGACCGCCAGCCGTAGTACCCACTTGGGGACACTTCGAGCACGCGGCACATGAGACGCACCGGCCAGGTGCGCGCATGCTGCTCGATGAAGGCGAACGTCACTTGGGCATCTCCGCGAAGATACCGATCGCTTCCTAAGAAACGGCGCCCCCGGGAGTTGGTCCGGTTGGCTGGAGGACGAAGCCGAACGTCTTGGCCCGTCGCTGCAAATTGTCGATGACCCGGGCTCGGTATCGCGCCTCGTAAGATGAAGCTCCTGGATCGACGTAGTCCATCCCATGACGCACAGCATTGTAGAACAGGACGGCGATCTTGCGAGCGGTGGCGGTCACGGCCTTGGCCTTGCCGGTGCGGGTGGCCAGTCGACGATAGAAGGCCCCCAGCGCCGTGTCGGTTCGTCCGACGGTTGTCGCAGCCAGCCGCAACAAGGCGGCCGCTCTGCTCCCCGAGCGTCGCGTGCGGGATGAAAGCACCTTGCCGCCGGAGATCTTGTTGCTCGGTGCCAGGCAAAGCCAGGAGGTGAAGTGCTTGGCGCTCGGCCACGCCGAAAGATCGTCGCCGCATTCGGCGACCAGTTTGAGCGCCAGATAGGGACCCATGCCGTGGATCTGCGTCAGGTCCTTGCCGAGCAGCCCATACAGCGCGCCGCGCACATCGAACCCAGGTCCGTTCGACTGCCGGCCTCCCCGCTGGCGCGGCAACGGCATCGGTCCGCCGTGCCGATCCCGAAGTGTGCCCAGCCTTTGGAGGACGGCCTCGATCCGAAGGTCGCAAACGCGAACCTTTTCCTGATAGACGTCGTAAAGGGCCAGCGCCTGTTCGAGCGCGAAGAGGTGCTCGGACCTATAATGTCCGATCAGCGCTTTCCGGATCATTTCGGCACCTGAATGGCAGCGCGTGTCGCGCAACGAGGCCAGCACGGCCGGGTCGCGCTCGCCGGAAATAATCGCCCGGATGATGCGCAGGCCCGTCGCGCCCGTCACGTCAGACACCACGTGATGAAGCTGGAGGTTCATCTCCGTCAAGGCCTTCTGCATGTGCTGGATGTGCGAGGCGGCATAGTCCACAAGCCGTTCGCGCTGGCGCACGTAGGCCCGGAGTTCGGCGATCTCGCCCTTGGGTCGAAAGCTGGCGCGCAGCAGGCCGTGGGAGTGAAGCCGCTGCAGCCATTGAGCGTCGCTCACATCGGTCTTGCGGCCGGGCACGTGCTTGGCATCGCGCGCATTGACCACGAAGACCTCGAACCCGCGTTCATCCAGAAGTTCGAAGATCGGAATCCAGTAGACCCCGGTCGATTCCATCACCACCGTCTTCACACCGCATTCGGCGAACCAGTCAGCCAGCCGGCTGAGGTCGGTCGTGAACGTGCCGAAGCTGCGCACCGGCTCGGCCGAGCGATCCGCACCCACCGCGGCCATGTGCAGGGTTGCCCCAATGTCGATCGCCGCCGCGTTGGCATGAACCATCGCCAAACCGGACTGCGTCGTACCGGATGGTTTGTTGCGCTTCATCTCACCTCTCCCTAAATGGCGAAGGGCTGGGCTGCGCAGTCGATCAATTTCCTAATCGGGATCGCCCGAAGACGTCACCACTCTCAAGCTCGCAACAGCCCATGGACCATGTTTTTTAACGGGGTCCGATGCCACCAAAAAGCGAACGGCCGCTCCCTTCCATGCGCAATATGGCGCCGAGCCGTTTCTCCGCCCACAGGCGGACCCGATCCGCGATGGTTTTTTAGGACGTCGCGCTCCATGCGCGTGCGGTCGAGTTCACGCCGCAGGCGGGCGATCTCGGCCGCCTGGTCGGACGGAGATGCGACCGGGCTCGCGGGCGCGGCTCCCGGTAATCCTGCCGGCCGCGGCGGTGGGGAGCCGCTCATCAGCGTCGTGCGCCATTGCCTCAGCATGGACGGTTGAATCCCGAGTTCGGCCGCGATCTGCATCTGCGGTCGGCCACTGCTCTCCAGCAGGGCCACCGCCTCGCGCTTGAACTCGGGCGTGAACTCCCGTCTCGTCTTCGTCATCAAACACCTTCCTCGCCCGCATCGAGCGTATCAGAGGTGTCCGCGGAACCGGGGGAGGATCACTTCGGGGCTTGGCCGTCCGGCTACACGCCTTCCGCCACGCGAGGAGGCTGCGCTGCCGTCATGAAGCCAAGCTGCCTAATCATGCCTAAAGCATCGAAGGCGCCCCAATGGTCCGAGACCAACCCCGCTTCATTGAAAGCGAAGATGTCGGTCCCGTTGACACTGAAGCGTTTGCCCGTCGCCGGTAGGCCCATGAACAACCCGGTGTGGGTGCCTTCCGTGGTGACGTAAGCCGCCACGCGGTCCTCGTCGGCGATGATGAAGTCAATGGTCAGATGCAGGTCCGGGAAACCTTCCAAGAAAACGCCAAGTGTTCGCTGAAATCCATCATGCCCGTTGGAAGAGCCCGGCGGCATTCCGTAGTCCTGATGGTCTACCCTGTCGGGGGCGAGGTAGCGACCACACAGGTCAAGCCGCCCCGTGTTGATGACCTCGTCGAAGAGCTTGTGAACTGTTTGCTTGTTGCGCTCTAAGTTTGCACTCAGCATCTGGGAGATTCTCCGTCGTTGGCCCGGGTCGCGGCTCCAGCACCCAACCGAGAGACGGCTGACGGTGAGTGGATTCGACACGGCTCAAGAGATCCTTTGGCAGATCGGGGCGCGGGCGAGGCAAGGCCAAGCTGTCGCGCCATCGCGAGACCGCTGAGCCTTGCGTCAATCGGAGGAACTTCACTTGGTCCAGGAAGCCCGGACGGGCGGGGATCAGCCGCTTGGTCCCAAGCCGCTTCTCCGCCGCTCCAGCCAGAGCCGCTCTGCCGGCGCCGGATCGAGGGCAAGAACCGCCTCATAGGCAAGACGAGCTTCCTCCACCCGGCCCGCCCGGCGGAGTAGATCGGCCCTGACCGCGTGATACGGAAGGAAGCTCGCCAGCGCTCCGCGATCCAGCGCCTCAACATCGCGCAGCGCTGTCGGCGCGTCCACGATCTCGGCCACGGCCACGGCACGGTTCAGGCGGACTACGGGATCGTCTCGATAGGCGAGCAGGGCGTCGTAGAGGCCAAGGACCGTGCGCCAGGGCGGAGGTTCCACCAAGCTCTTGCGCGCGCACCAGGCGCTCTGGATTGCTGCTTGAAAGGCGCGTGGGCCCAGACCGCCCAGCGCAGCGGCCCGTTTCAGATAGGCTTCAGCCGCGTGGATTAACGGCCGCCGCCATAGTTTCGGCTCCTGGTCGGAGAGCGGCACCATCGCGCCGTGCTCGTCGAGCCTAGCCGGACGGCGCGCCTCGGCGTAGCGGACCAGGGCGGCCAGCGCGAGCGCCTCGGGCTCACTGGGCAGGAGCTCTGTCAGCACGCGCGTCAGCTCAAGGATTTCCGCGGCGTAGCTCGCGTGCGGCCCCGCGCCGGCCGCGTCCTCGTGCGCCTTAACGTAGGCCACCTCCAAAGTGGACAGAACGGCGTCGAGCCGCTCGGGCCAGGCTTCCGGGCCAGGGATCTCGAACGATACTCCGGCATCGGCGATCTTGCGCTTCGCGCGCACTAGCCGCTGAAGAAGGGTCGGCTCGGAAATCAGGAAGGCGCGGGCGATCTCGCGCGCGGAGAGGCCGCACACCAATCGAAGCGTAAGCGCCGCCCGGGCCTCCGGGGCCACGGCCGGGTGACAGCAGACGAAGATCAGCCTCAGCCGCTCGTCTGGGATCAGGTTGGCGTCGTCCACAAGGGCGTCCTCCACGGTCGGTTCCGGGGATGGGGGGTCGGGCGCCAGCCGCTCGCGCGTGCGTTGTCGCCGGAATGAGTCGAGGGCGGCGCGCTCTGCCGTGCGATAAAGCCACGCGGACGGGTCGCGTGGAGCGCCTTGCCTCGCCCAGGCTGCGGCCGCGCGCGCGCAAGCCTCGGCGAACGCCTCTTCGGCGACGTCCAAGTCGCGATACCGGGCGGCGAGCGCAGCGACGAGGCGCCCGCCGCCTTCCGAACGCTGATATCGAGCGCGGCGACGCTCATCCTGGCCCAAGCAGAGGCCGAATTTCGACCGTACCACCCTCGGCCAGCGGCATATTTCGCGCGATGTCGATGGCCGCATCCAAGTCGGGCACTTCGATCAGGTAGATACCTCTCAGCTGTTCTTTGGTTTCGCTGAAGGGTCCGTCGTGGATCGTCCGCGTCCCATTCCGGTCTCGCACCGTGGTGGCCGAATTCGTCCCCTTGAGCCCCGCGCCTCCGATCTGGATGCCTTTGGCGCGAAGCTCGGGCGAGAAGGCGATATGCTGCTTAACCAGTTCCATGAACGCGGGGCCGCCCTCGTTCTTCCCCATTGCCTGTTCGTCCTCGTATATCAGCAGTGCGTATTGCATGTGTGCGGCCCTCCTTCGAATTTTGAGGATGCGTCAATCGCATCTCTCCGACCCTCAGACGCGCGAGCCTGTCAGGAATCGACACTCGCGGGAAAATCACCTCGGACATCGAGGGCACCTTCAGCCGATCTCCTCATGCGTGGACTGTTGGGCAAAGGTCGTTGACTGCACGCTGGCCACAAGGCTGAGTACTCGAAGCCGGATCGCATCCTGGCAGGGCGCCTCGAAGCGGGCGATGGGGGTGAACGCGTTCATCACGCCGCCTTCCGCTCGTCGTCCGCCGACGAGGCAACCGGCGCGTCAGCACCGGGCCGGAAGGCGAGCAGGTAATCAGTCGCCTTCGACGCGGCCGAGGCGGCGCGGACGATGGCGCGGTTGTCTTCGCGCAGCACCTCCAGCCACGACGCGATATAGTCGCTGTGACGGACCGTCGGCGTGATCCCGAGCGTGGCGCAGAGGAACGCCGCCGAGATCTCCGCGACCAGCTCCTCCTTGGCGTAGAGCTTCGAGCCGAAGCCGCCCGACAGGTCGCGGCCGAGCCGGTGCGGCGCACCCGACCAGTGCGACAGCTCATGAAGGGCGGTCCGGTGCCAGTTGAGCGGCTCGAAATACACCTCGGGTCGGGGGACCTGGATGTAGTCCGGTCCGGGTGCGTAGAAGGCCTTGTTGCCGCCGAGCCGCACGTCGGCGCCGCTGGCGTGGATCAGCGCCTCCACCTCCGGCAGGATCAGGCCCTCGGGAACGGGCGGCGGCGCGGTCGCGAGATCTTCGGGCAGGTTCTCGCACTGATCGGTCGAGAAGACGGTGAAGCGCTTGAGGAATGGGATCGCCTGGGCGTCGTCGCCGCACTCGCGGGCGCGGCGCTTCTCGTCATCGGGGATAAACCGGTCGGCGTAGACGACGGTGGTGCCGCGCTCGCCCTTGCGGACGTTGCCCCCCAGCGACAGCGCTTGGCGGAAGGTGAGCCAGCTCTGGCAGGAGAAGCCGCGCGCAACGACCGCGCCCCAGAGGATCAGGATGTTGACGCCCGAATAGCTCCGCCCAGTCGAGGCGTTCTTCGGCATCGCGAGCGGCGCCGAGACGCCGGCCGTGCCCCAGGGCTGGACCCAGGGCAGCCGCCCGGACTCGAGCTCGGCGATGATGCGGGTGGTGATCTCGTCGTAGAGGTTGGCGCGCTCGGCGCCGGACGCCGGCCGGAATGTAGAACGAGGCATCGCGGATCTCCGCGACGGGCCGGCCGGGAGCTACTCTCCCGACCCTGAAACCCGTCACGGCGCCAGCCGCGGCCCTCTCCCTCTAACCGGGGCGTTGCGGGGCGGAGCGCCCGCAGAAGGGGTCAGGCGAGACGCGAGGCTCGTCCGCAGCGGAAGCCTTTCCCCTCACCATGCCGGCTTTCCTGAACTACGCTAAGCCGTAGAGGCGGCATTCAGGGTTGGCGGATCGGCGGATGTGCAACGACTACGAGCAGCATGTGAAGTGGCGAGAGTATTGCGAGATGATGCAGGCGCTCGCCCTCGGCACGCCGACTGAACAGGGCGAGCGCGATCTGCCGCAAGCCGACGACATCCGGATTGGCGATACGGGACCCGTGATGCGGGCCGCCGGCAATGGGATCGAGCTTGCGGCGATGACCTTCGGCTTTCCGCCGGAAGGCCCGCGGGGTGGCCCGGTCTTCAACTTCCGCTCCGAAGGCCGCCGCTTCGATAAGAGCAACCGTTGCCTGATCCCGGCGTCCGCTTTCTTCGAGTTCACCGGAAAGAAGTACCCCAAGGCGAAGCATCGCTTCACGCTCAAGGGCGCGCCGGTCCTGGCGATCGCCGGTCTATGGCGGGAGGGCAAGGGCGACGCCTCGCCCGCCTTCACCATGCTCACCACCGATCCGGGCGAGGACGTTCAGCCGTATCACTCGCGTCAGATCGTGGTGATGCGCCCTGTGTCATTTTCCAAAGTCGATTTCAGTGAAGTGTCAAAGGCGACTTCAGCGGAGCTGGAGGTAGGCTTGGGACAGCTGCAGTCAGCAGGTTCTGCCTGGACTGGCTCTCAGAGCGGGGACCGGTTGCGAAAGCGGAATGCACGCTCGACAAGATCGACCATGTGGGCGGCGGCATGCGTCGTCAGTGGGTGGTGCGTGGCACCCGGTCTCGGAGAGATGTAGCGTGCCATCTCACCGGCTTGTTCGAGCTGCTGGTCCGACGCCGTGGCCAGCAGTGAAATCACAAGATTCTCCAACGCGATGATGCGGACGTGCAGCGCCCCTACCTCGGCAGCGTCGTTGCTGGGCATCGGAACCTGATTTTCGGCCGTCACCGCTTCCGTCTGGGGGCCATCAGGCTCGGCACCTCCCTTGTTGTTCCATCTGGACAGCGTCCGTTGGCGTAGCAGTTCCGCGTTGGACGGATCGGAGCCTTGTTTGGACATGCGGTCGCCTCCTTTGCACGACATTTGGACCAGCGCCCCAAGAACGCTACGGGGCGCGGTGGAATTCCAGGTAGAAACGCACCGGTCCGACTGACTCCACATGGTGCGGGACCTGCGGCTGGATCACACCGGGCCGGCCCGGCTCCAGAATACTCTCCGATGCGGGGGTTTCGATGCAGTAGCGCAGCTTGCCTTCAAGGACATGGATCAGCGCCCAAGCGCCGCCCTTTGTTTCGTGCGCGCTTAAAAGGGCCGGCGGCACCGTGTCCTGCGTGAATTCCGGTGTCCGCCGGGTTACCACATACCCTGCCGGGATCGACATTTCCGCCTCGATCACTGGTACCCGATGTTCATCACATAGTCCCTCAGGAGAGTCTCTTCACTCTCGACCTCGCCCAGCAAGGCTTGCAGGGCATCCCGCGCATAGATGATCCCGACCGGCTTCCCGACCTGATCGACGACCGGGATACGCTGCAGCCCTCGGGCCTTCATCATCGACCAGATGTCCTGCAAGGGTTCGCCAGGCTGGCAGGAGGCCACGTCCCGCGTCATGATCGTATCCACCCTGGCCGTGCAGCCGCTCCCGAAGCATTGGGTGATCTGCCCGACGATGTCGGTTTTCGTGAGCACGCCGACCATCTCGCCATCCTGGCCGCACACGACGACGAGGTCTGTGTGCGGCTTGGCCATGAGCATGGCCGCATCCTTGACGGGGGCCGACCCGCTGATCGTCACCAAGCGCTCGCGCGCCCTGGGCAGCATCCGCTCGGCAAGCATTGCTTCCCTCCTTCTCTTCAGCCGGGGCGCCGCCCTCGGGGCCATGAATCAGATCGGCATACGGTAGCCGTAGAACTCGTGGTCTTCGTTGTAACCGCCCTCGCCGGCGCCAAGGTCGGCGAAGTCGCGCACGAATTCGATGGCCCCAATCCATTTGACCATCTTGAACCCCAGTTCGTTTTCGCACCGGAGGCGCAGTGGTGCGCCATGCAGGACGCTTACGGGCTGGCCGTTCATCTCGTAGGCCAGGATGGTCAGGTCGTGGCGCATGTTGTGCATCTTGTGCACGTCGTAGTAGCGGCCTCCGTCCCCCCCATCGGCCAGCGAGTAGAACACGGCATAGCGCGCCTCGGCGGTCGGCTTCACCAGGTCGAGGATGTGGCGCATCGGCACGCCGCCCCACTTGGCGACGCCGGACCACCCCTGGATGCAGAAATGGGTCGTGATCTGCTCCTGCTTCGGCATCGCCCGCAGATCCGCAAGCGAGAAGTCCCGTGCGTTCTCCACCAGTCCATCGACCCGGAGCCGGTAGTGCTCAAATTGGCCGGCGACCAGGGCGTCGAACTCCGCCGAATGCGGCATGGTCCCGTTCGGCCAGAAGTATGGCGAAATGTCCTTCTCCGAAAGCTGGGAGCGCGGGTCCCACCACTCGGCAAGCCCCTTGATCCAGCCGACCATGAACTTGCCCGTGCGCTGAACAAGGCGGGCGTGCCGGATCGTCGCCGGCGACGCCACGGCCCAGGCTACCGCGATCACGCCCATGGCGAGGAGGAACGGCAGCAACCCGGGCCACGAGCTGCTCTCCACCCCGGCGAACATGTGGTTAGTGTTTGCCCGCAGGCTGGTCACGAACACCATGACCCCGTGAGCCAGGATGAACAGCACGAACCAGGAGAACGAGATGAAGTGGATGGACCGCGCCACCTGCCGGTTCAGCACGCGCCCGGTCCAGCCGAGCCGGTTGGAGATTGCCGGGCTTTGTAGCAAGCCCGTGGCGATGGACACGGGCGCCGCGATGAACACCGTGATAAAGTAACTGAGCTGCTGCAGGGCGTTATAGCGGGTCCAGCTGTGGTCCACTGGGAAGTTCAGCGACGCATACTGGATAGCGGTAGAGAGCGCGTTCGGGAACACTTCCCACGTGACGGGAATCAGACGGAGCCACTGGCCGGTCGAGAAGATCAGCGCGTAGAAGGCGATTCCGTTCAGCGTCCACAGCAGGTTAACTGAGAAGTGCCACCAGCGGGCCAGCCCGATGGAGTGGCGCAGGCCCGGGATGCCCAGCCATTTCGGCAGCGTGACCGAGTCGTCCTTGGCGGTCCAGATGCGCCCGGTCGGGACCGGACGCTGGAAGCGGAACCAATCCGTGCCCGGCGTGCAGTCCCGTTTCCAATATAGCCGCGGGTGGTCGGCCAGGATTTGGATACCCGCGCGGATGATGAACATCATGAAGAACATGTTCAGGAAGTGTTGTGCGCGGAGCCACCACGGGAAGCCGGAATCCACCGAAGGCGCAGCCTGGGCGATGCCGGAGTATTCCTTGATGAAGCCCTGGACGTTTGGCAGCTCCCGCAGGCTCTGAGCGATGGCAATGAGAAGGATGAGCACCGCTGCGCCGATCGGCAGCGCCCACAAAGTGCTGAGCCAGCGCCGGCCTATACGGATACGGGGAACGATGCCCTCCTGCGGCGGGAGCCAGTGGGACAGCAGGATGCGATCGTCCGCAGCGCTGAGCTTTGCTGCCAAAGGATCATGGGGCGGGGTCACGCTGGCGGGAGAGGCCATGGACATTGTCCTTCCTGACGTGGCGTGCACGCCGCGTCCTGTTCTGAGCCACGCCCGACCACAATGGTCATCGCGATAGAATCGCTGCGGCCATCAACGGCCCAGGAGAACCTCCCGCAATACGACAGCTTCGTTGTGAGCTTCGTCTCGCGCGCCGAACACCAAGGTAACCCGGCCTTGCCGCGCCAATGCGCCCAGAGCTTCGACCGCCTCGGACTTGCTCTTCAGCTCTGATCGATACCTCTTGCAGAACTCCGCCCAGCGGGCAGGCTCATGCCCGAACCATTGCCGCAACTCAGTAGATGGCGGCACGTCCTTGTTCCAGAACGCCAGCGCCGCGCGGACCTTGCTGACGCCCCTCGGCCATAGCCGGTCCACCAGAACACGCACCCCGTCCTCAGGGCTAGCCGGCAGATAGACGCGTTTCAGCCGGACATGATCCGCCGGAACACGCAGCGTCATCGTGCCTCTCGCTTTGATGGTGGTCCATCCGTCACGTAACGAGCTGCATCGGATTTGAGATCAGGGAGGCCCGACGCTTGCTGCGACCAAGCAGCTTCTCGCCATCAAGCCGGAGCACCCCTTTTGGGTCCACGTGACGATAGAGCGTCTGGCGGGTCACGCCCAACTCACTGCACAACTCGCCGACCTTGGTGCCGGGCTGCCCCATGGCGGCCTGAGCAAGTCGTAGCTTGGCCGCGGTCATCTTGAAGGGGCGCCCACCCTTACGTCCCCGGGCGCGGGCGGAGGCCAGCCCTGCCTTTGTGCGCTCGATGATCAGCTCGCGCTCGAACTCAGCCAAGGCAGCGAAGAAGCCGAACATGAGGCGGCCATTGGCGGTCGTGGTGTCGATCGCGGCGCCCTCTCCGGCCAGCACCCGCAGTCCAATCCCGCGCTTGGTCAGCTCATGGACCAGGTTGACCAGATGACGAAGATCGCGGCCGAGCCGATCGAGCTTCCAGACAACCAGAGTATCGCCGTGGCGCAGGCTTTTCAGGCAGGCATCCAGCCCGGGCCGATCGTCGCGCTTGCCGGAGGCATGATCCTCATACAGCCGTTCGGCTATGGCGCCTGCGCTGAGCAGCGCATCGCGCTGCAGGCCGAGCACTTGGCTGCCGTCCGCCTTGCTCACGCGCATGTAGCCGACCAGCACGGGGATCTTTTGCTCCATATACGACCGGTTGCGTGACAGCCCAGCTGTACCGCCCAGCCAAGCGTAACGTTGTCACATAGCCAGTCACTCCGTCTATGCTCTGCAAACCTCAGCCGCCACCGGTTGTGTGATGATCCGGCGGCCGGTTCGTCATCAGCCTGATCGTCGTCCTGATTTGCGCCAAGCCGTCCCGCCTTCCTCGGTCAGCATCCAGTTTGCGATCTTGGCAGTCAGCCGTCCCATGATGGCCGCGGTGTTCATGCCGCGTATGTGCTCAATCGGGACGCCCGTGCCAGCCGCCAGCATCGCCAGTTGCGCCTCGGTCATGGTCTCCAGGTCCCGCGCGCCCGGACCGGTGCGGCCCAGGGCCTTGCGGAGGAACGTGTCGTACCCGACGCCATGCTCGCGGGCGATCCGGCGCACCCAGGTTTGCAGCACCTCCCACTCGCGCGGCTTTGGATGCAGCGGCCAGCGCCGCCCCGGGACGAGGTCGACGATGCCAGCTCACCGCAGCTCGCGCTCGAACAGGCGACGGCGCACCGTGGGCGGCTGGTAGGCCGCCGCATCCAGCGCCGTGCGGCCGATCCGCTCCTCACCCGCAAGCAGCGCCGCTTCCATGGCGGCGGCAAGCAGGGCCGCCACCTCGCCGATCGTGCCCTCCGAGCGGCGCAGCACGTGCGCACGCACGGCGGGCGCTCCCAGGCCGGACGGCTCGCACAACGGCAGCACCGCCTCGAAGCTGGCGAGGAGGCGACCGAACTCGGGGCCGTCCTCCCATGCCGGCAGCAAGAACGGCTCGAAGCGGTTCTCGAGCTGGTCGTCGCTGCGGATGGCGAGGTACGCCTCGCGCGTGCCGAAGCAGGCGATCGGGATGCGCAGTTCATTACCGAGATAGCGCAGCAGGTTCAGCAGCTCGCGCTGCCGCGCCGCCGGTGCGGCCAGCAGGTTGTGCAACTCGTCCAGCAGCAGCATTCGGCAACCGACCTGGCGCAGCAGGCGCATCGCCATGGCTTCGCGGTCTGGCGAGCGGCCGTATATCGCGCCGGGCATCCCGAGACCCGCCAGCACCGCCGCATACAGCCGCACGACCGTGGGCGATGGCGGCATCTGCACCAGCAGCACAGGGATGACCTCGTGCTCGCCATCCTCGGACGGGTACTGCGGGTGAGTACGCAGGAAATGCCCGGCGATGACCGTCTTGCCGTTGTTGGTGGGGCCGACCACGAGAAGGTTGCGGGGCCGCACGCGGCCGGGCTCGGACGCGAGCAGGCGCTCCAGTAACGCCATGGCCTGGCTCGCACGGCCGTAGCCGATCCAGCGGTTGGCCGGCACACGGGCCAGGCGCTCGATCGCCGGCAGGCGCGCCAGCTCGCGGATTTCGGGGCGGAGATGGGCGAGATCCATGGCCGCTGCTACCATTGCTCAATGTCGTCGAAGGGACGCGGCAGCTCAGCCTCCACGTTGTCCGCCACGGCCGCCTCTTCGGTCACAGGAGCAGGGGTCGCCGGTTCTCCCGAGGGTGGCGCGGCCGGCAGGTCTGGCGCTCTGGCCCGGCGTGTGCGGTCGCGGCGGGCCGACCGGGTCAGGCGCGCGGCGTCCCGTTCGGCGGCGCGCATCTCCTCGATGGCTCCGAACAAGGCTGCCTCGTCGATCTCGCCCCGGTGCTTGGCACGCAGGCGGCGCCGCGCCAGCCGGTGTTCCCACAAGGAAATGGCCGGCCGCGACAGATCGCGGGTCGGCACTTCCAGGTAGCCGCCATCGAGCGGGTCCAGCACGAACACCCGGCTGAGGTCGCGCGGGTCGCGACGGACCATCAGCGGGCCGGGCCGGTTCCTGGCCGTGATCCAGGCCCGCAAGGCGGAGCTGAAATACGTCACGTGGTCTATGGTGAGGCCGTCGCGTTGCAGGCTACGGCGCAGCACGGGCAGGAAGTCCACGAGGTAGCCACGCAGATCGCGCGGCACCGGAATGGAGCCGCCCTCGGCTGCGACCGCGGACACGCCCTCCTGCCAGCGCCGCAGCGGCGCCTGGCCGTCCAAGCCCTCATGCGGGCGCAGATGGTAGTACTTGACCACGGCGACGGCGAGCCAGCGCTCCAGCTCCTCCAAGGTCAGGCCGGCGGCCTCGTCGCTGTTGTAGCTGCCCCGCTGGCCGACATTGGAGAAGGTCGTGCCGGGCAGGCCGTGTACCAGGCCCATCAATGTGCCGATCACCCGCTCGACCACGCCGCCGAACTGCGGCTGGCCTGGCGGGCGCCAGTCAATGGCGATGCCATGCTGCTCGCAACCGCGCTCGAACGCCTCGGAATGGAACTCGGCCCCGTTGTCCACGCCAACCCGGCGCGGCTTGCCCTGCACCGGCCAGTCCGCCTCCACCTCCCGCAGCGCGAGCCAGGGCGCCTTGTCCATGGCGACGTGCGTCAGGCACAGCCCGACGGACACGGCGGACGGGGCATCCAGCGTGACGTGAAAACCCGCGATGCAGCGGCTCTGCACGTCTATGGCGACCGTGAACCAGGGCCGGCCGATCGGCTCGCGATCGAGAGGGTCCACCAGGATCAGATCCATGGGCGTATGATCGACCTGTACCAAGTCGAGCGGGAACCGCACGGCCGGTGCATGGCCATGCACCGGCTTGGCCTCCGGGTGCTCCTCGCCGCGCTTGCGGCGGTCCGCGAGCGGTAGCGATCGGAGCCGGCGCCGCACGGTGCTGGAGGACGGCGGCCGCAGCTTCTCGGCACGGCAACGTCCGGCCACCTCGCGCGCCACCTCCGCCGCGGTTGGCTTCTGCGGCGTGAGATAGACCTCCTGAACGACCCGGCGCAGCGCGGCCTCGCTCGCTGGCGCCGTGCGCGGCCTGTTCCGGCCGCCGCTCGACCGCCCCGGCACCAGCGCCGTCAGCTCGCCACCCGCCTCCCGGCAGCGCCGCAGCAAGGTGTAGGTTTGGCGCTCCGATAGCCCCAGCGTCGCCGCCGCAGCTTGGACCATGTAGCGAGGACGATGGTCGCGGTCCGCAAGCGGGCGGATTACCTCGGCCCGGCGCCGTGCCTCGCTCCAAGCCGCCTCGGGGATGAGCGACAGGTCGGCCACGTCTCACTCCCTCCGTGCACCGCGTTGCAGTCAGCTTTGACCAAATGCGGGACGATGCAGACCACTTTGATCAAGATTGCAGCCGAGTGTGACAGGGCAGGCCGTTAGATATCAATGGATATCGCTGAAGCCGACTTTGAAAAATGACATGGGCCTATCGGAGCGTCGATAAAGCCGTCGCACAATCAGTGTCGAGGAATCGAAGCTCGTGCTAGTTCTGCGACATGCTTCTTGGCTACGCCCGAGTCTCGACCGACGATCAGACGGATGCCCTCCAGCTTGACGCTTTGAAGGCGGCCGGCTGCGAGCGGACATTCTCGGATCGCGCATCGGGCGCGTCGGCCGATCGCCCGGCTTTGAGGGATGCCATCAGCCATGCGCGGCAGGGCGATACACTTGTGGTCTGGAGGCTGGATCGATTGGGGCGGTCACTTCCCCATCTTATCGAGACCGTGAGGTCGCTCGAGGCGTCGGGGGTCGGGTTCCGCAGCCTGACCGAGCATCTCGACACGACGACGCCCAACGGCCGGCTGATCTTCCACTTGTTCGGCGCACTCGCCGAATTCGAGCGGGAGCTTATCCGCGAGCGCACGAAGGCCGGTTTGGCGGCCGCGCGAGCGCGGGGGCGAAAGGGTGGCCGACCAGCAAAGCTCACTGCCGAGCGCATCCGGATAGCCCAACGACTGCTGAAGGATCCGGAATCAACCGTCTCCGAAGTCGCACGGACGCTTGGCGTTCACCGCTCGACCTTGCACAAGGCGCTCTCGGCGGATGCGACCAGGCAGAGCAACATAGCTACACGAAAGAAGTCGGCGGCGTCAGGCACAAAGGGAGAAGAGTAAATTGGCTGCCCTTTTGAGTGAGGCGCTCGCAACTTATTGCGTGGATACTAAGGCATTGGAGGCGCTGCCGACGTCGACTGAAACGACGTTCTACCCTGATATTCGGACGCTGCTGACGGCGGTGCTGAAAGCCGAGAAGCTGCCTTTCGACGTTCGCACCGGGACGTCTGAAAAGGGCAAGAGCACCCACGATATGCCAGACTTCGTGCTCGGGGACGGCGCATTGTTTGTGGGGGTGTACGGCGAGGTCAAGCGCGCTAGCACCGGTCTGGACGAGCTTGCAGTCTCGACCGAGCAGAAGGATCAGATTGGACGATACCTCGCACAAACCGGGGTCGTGCTATTGTGTAACGTCCGCGGATTCGGTCTGCTCGTCTGCGATCCAACCTACGTCAGAGACGGGGTGACGCCTGTACCGCCAGAGAGGCGCGTGCTGCAGAAGACCGTCGATCTATGGTCCGCCGTTAGTGGCGGCGCCAAGCCCAAGGTGGATACAGAGGCGATCGTCGTGCTGGTCGACATCATCACGCGCGCCGTCACCGATCTGGCGCGCATCGGCGCGCCGGCCGATCTGGCAAAAATCCTCGCACGCCAGGCGCGCGATGCGAAGGACGCGCTGCCGCATGATCTGAAACCCCTCAAGCCGCTCCTCGATGACTATCGCCAGGCGCTTGGTTTGGCGTTTGATGTCGACGACGAGAAGGGCGCACGTTTCTTCCGCTCTTCGCTCGTGCAGTCCGTATTCTATGCGCTTTTCGCGGCCTGGATCCTCTGGGACAAGGAGGCTGGCGTAGACGAATCGTTCGATATCGACGACGCCCACAGCTTCCTGTCGATCCCCTTCCTGGACGCGCTGCTGCACGACATCCGTCACCCGTCGCGCATGAAGCACCTCGGGCTAGAGCCCCATCTTGCCCGTGCCATCGCCACGCTCAATCGTGTTGATCGACCGCTGTTTCGCGGGCGGATGACGTTTCCGACCATCGATGGCGAAAGCTCGATTGCGGCGATTACCTATTTCTACGAGCCCTTCCTCGAAGCGTTCGACCCGAAGCTGCGGGAGGACTTGGGCGTATGGTACACGCCACCCGAGATCGTTCGCTACCAGGTGCGTCGGGTTCATTATCTCCTGAAAGCCGAGCTCGGCCGCTCGCGCGGGCTCGCCGATCCCGACGTGATCGTCCTGGACCCGTGCTGCGGGACAGGTGCCTACCTCCTCGAAGTCGCGCGCTGCATCTCCGAGGAGCTAATCGCCGAGGGAGACGCAACAACCGTCGGATTGGAGCTGACGACCGCATTCCAGGAACGGGTGATCGGCTTCGAAATCCTGACGGCTCCGTTCGCGATCGCCCAGCTTCAGCTCTACCTGCTTCTTGAGCAGCTAGGGGCCAAGCCCGACCCGGATCGGCGGCTCGCCGTCTTCCTTACCAACGCGCTTTCGGGATGGCACGAGCATGGTGATGTGAAGCTCAACTTCCCCGAGATGCGCGAGGAGTTTGACGCCTCGCAGCAGGTCAAACGTGACGCACGGATAATCGTTGTCCTTGGCAACCCGCCTTACGACCGGTTCGCCGGCGCGGCGCAAGCTGAAGAAGCCGAGCTCGTGGCCCATTACAAGGGCATTAAACTGGTTGAGCAGACGACCAAGGACGGCGCGGTGAAGATGGACGGTTTTGGCCGTCCAGTTATGAAGCAGCGCGGCAGCAGTAGACTGTACGAGGAATTTGGGGTCCGGAAACAGTTGCTGGACGACCTTTATATTCGCTTCATCAGGCTCGCCGAAGAACGCATTGGCCTCGCCGCAGAATACGGCGTGGTCTCCTACATCTCAAATTCGTCGTACTTGACGGGCCGCTCCCATCCCTTGATGCGGCGATCGCTGCTGGCCAGTTTCGATGCGGTCTGGATCGATAATCTCAACGGCGATAAATACCGCACCGGCAAGATGATCCCTAAAGGGCTGCCCGGCGCCGGACGCGCGACGATAGCGCATTCACAACGGAAATGGACCCGCGGGGCATTCAACCAGGAACCGCGATCGTTACATGGATTAAGCGCACGGGTGCGTCGACCGCCCCGGCGGCGGCGGAGGTCCGCTATCGCGACTTCTGGGGCACGGCAGCGTGGAAACGCCAGGCGCTGATCGCGAGCTTGCCCAGCGGGGTCGCGAGTACGGCTGAAGCAGCGCCAGCCTATGAAGACGTCCACCCGAGTGCCGAAGGGCGGTGGCGTCTATCGCCGCGCGTGATGGAAGGTGGCTTCGAGGCTTGGCCTGCGCTCGACGAGCTTTTCCCCGTTACAGTGCAGGGTGTGAACCATAATCGAGGCGTCGAGGGATCCGTAATCGACGCAGATAAGGGCGTGCTGGCCAAGCGGCTCGCGGATTACATCAAGAAGCCGACCTTTGCCGCCGCCTCTGCCGCCTATCCTGGGCTCGGACCGCCGAACAAGCCTGACGGTAAGCCCGCAATCGTTGGGTATGACCCAGAAACAGTCTGGACAGCTCTCAGCAGCCTCGGTTTTGACCAGTCACGCTTGAAGCCGTTCCTAACATTCCCGCTCGATCAGCGGACAATTTACTATGAGACCCGGGCGAAATTACTGAATCGCGCACGACCCGAATACGAGTCCAACCTTAGTGGCAATGAATTCCTGTTGACGGTTCCAGAGCCGCGAAAGGAAACCGAAACACGTCCGCTTTTCGCGACGACGCTCGCCAACCTCCACGTCCACGAACGGGGGTCCGTCGTATTTCCCCGTGAAACCGTCAGCGATGACCTTCTCGCACACCGCGACGCAAATATCGCCGAGCCAGCTTGGCGTGTGCTGCGCCATCACTTCGGTTTGACGGGCGAGCGTAGCGGGGATGATGCGCGCGCCTTCGTCGGCAAGCTATTCCGCATCGCATTCGCCACGCTTCACGCCCCAAGCTACCAGTCCGAGCATAAGAGTGCGCTGTCGAGCGACTGGGCTCATCTGCCGATTCCTAAGGACGCCGATTTGCTGGGCAGGCTGGTCGATGCCGGCGAGCAAGTTGCTTGCCTGCTCGACGCCAATCGAGATGCGCGGGAAGTGGTCGAGACCGTGCTCACCGCCGAGCGAGCCAAACTACTTGGTCAGCTTCGACGCTCGGATGCGGGAAATGTATCGATCGACGATCAGAGGTGGCTCCGCTTGTCTGAACAGCATTCTGTTCTGAGATAAGTGGAACTCTGCCGGGTTTAGGCTGCCACGGATTGCGGCAACCGGTTGAAGTAGGCCTGTTCGGGCGTCTTCCGGTCAAGG
>JAABUY010003004.1_pt1 | contig 19156 bp, 25 predicted proteins | sample 5560271 | NCBI WGS metagenome assembly JAABUY01 (sample SAMN10711886, study PRJNA513374) | rock metagenome | isolation source: Antarctica rocks | place: Antarctica: Victoria Land, University Valley
CCATACAGGGCGTACGCTCTGTACTAGATCGTATTACTGTATGGCGAACTGCATGTCTTGCATTTGCAGAAGTCTGCCGAGCGTGACCCTTATAGCAACCCGATCATTTGCCAATAACAAAACCTCCACCGGTCCCCATGGAGGATCCGCGGTAACGCCTATTTCTGCAGTTTTGAAGCGTCTCCTGTGGATGCGGAGCAAGGCAGAATCTGCTGTCATGATGAGTACATATATGCTCCTGCTGCAGCAGAACTGAGTAATTGTGCCTTGCTCTTTGTAGAGCTCTCCCAATACAAGCAAAGACAACCCTCCACCACAAAGCCCAATGGAGCAGAGCATGGAGGTGTGCTATCGTACTTTAGGGCATGACATGCTAAAGCAACACGGACTCAGAATCATGATGTGAACCTTGCAGGTGTCACCTGAAGTCCCACAGCATGAGGCAGCAGACAAGATTCCGAGCCAGGTGATGTTTCATGCTTCACTCACGCTTGTAATGTAAAGACTGATTGCATATTGCACGCGGTGCAGGTTCCAAACCAGCTAGGGGGCGAGCGGTTCCCAGATCCTCTGGAAGCAGATACCACTGTCACAGGTGGCATTGAGAAAGCACTACCCAAAGACAAGGCGCAATAGCACGCTGACTTGATCTGACTCACATCCATTATACCCAAGTGAAAGGGTATATAGCCTTGTACAACAGAATGGTCCTTTTGCTGAAGCATCCACAAATGCTTCTGCGCCATGTCAGCTGGAATTTTAGGGCACCATCAGCAATGTGGCTTAACAATGCAGTGCACCTGATGACTAAGGGATTCACTGAAGTCCTTGGTGTGACACATGCTTGTATGCCAACGTAGCTGCACGAATTATGTGCAGCATCATGTGCTCAGGCAGCGCACACTACTGGTAAGCTATTGAAAGAGGAAGCTTTGAGTGTCAGAAGCACTACCAAAGCATGCACTTGCAGTGGCATTGTTGTCTCTGACAGTCACAAGCATATAGCTATAGCTGCAAGTTACAAATTGTCAAGCAACGATGGCTTGGAGTCGAGCCTGGTTTTCTTGTTCTGCGAGATTGCGTGATTTGCTGTGTGCACTTTTATTGAATGTGAATACTTGCGAAAAATAGTGTTATTGCCACACAAAGTATAGCAACAGACTGTCACTTCAAATTCGCAGCATGTTCACACACGTCACTTCAAGAACACCCTATATTCCCATATGCGCATGCATGCAAGGGTTCACGCACGAGAGATCCGGTGTTGATGGGTAAGTAACAGCATGTTTGAGTTCAACAACGACAGCACAGTGAATGGAAAGCTACTAACACTAGCTAGTGTTTAGCACGTTTACGCGCCAGCCTGCTGTTTCAACCATGGCCTGACGAGGCCTAGCCACCCCATGTTGCAAATGCCAGCGTCCAAAGCTTTACGACACAGGGTACGTATCCTGTCTTTGTATGCTGTACTGAGAACTGCTAAAGCTTCTAGACAGAACAGAGAGCAACATGAACCAAAGCTATGAGGTGCAGTGCTTTATCATTGCACTACCTTCGTGCTAATGCAACGAACTGTAGTAATGTCTGTACAGCACACTAGCACTCAGCGTGGCCAGGCCATCTGGGGAAGGGAATAGCTTCTCTAATGTTCTCTAACCCGGTAGCAAACAATATGAGCCGCTCAAAACCTAGACCAAATCCAGAGTGGGGCACTGTGCCATACTCTCTGATGTCAAGATATGCTGCATAAGGCTCTAGGGGCATTCCTGATGCCTGTAACCTTTCTTGCAGTACCTGCAGCAGCCAGGACAGATTTTGCTGCATGACATACAATTTGAGCATCCTGTGGCATGCCAGGATGGAGAGTGGACACCCTCTCATGCTAGGCATGAGCCCATGGGTTTAGCCACAAGCTATGGACCCCAGGACAGTCAATGCCTACATCATGCAACTAGAGCATGATGCATTGCACATGCAAGCACAACCACTCCACCATTGTGTGATCTAGGTTTGGGAGATCAGCTGTCAAAGGGCTGTATCATGAAATTGCAGCCTTGCTACATGTTATATACACACAAGCTACTATATGTAAGGCAGCAGATCCTGCTCAAGAGTAGCAATGCAGGTAAGGCTTTACATCCAGGCGGTCCTCTCTCTGAGAGCCTCCAATGAGCTCGCCCACTCCCGGCACCAGCACATCCATTGCTGCCACTGTCTTGCCATCATCATTCAGCCGCATGTAGAACGCCTGCATGTCGCAAGTTAGTCACATGTGCTGTGCATCTGTACATGCACACAGCCAAGTGGAAAGCTGCCTGTGCGACAGTAGCTATTTGGCAGAGTTTTGCAATTTCTGAACAGGCACAGGCAAGAAGATGCCACTATTCCCCATGTAGGGGATGGTACTGTGTGAACCAAATACATGTGGTGGTTTTCTAAGGGAATGCTTTGCATGTAGGAAGCAAATCTTGTCTACGAATTCACTGAACTGAACTTCTTGTGTGTTGGGTCCCAGTTGCCCCACAAGACACTAAATATATATATTGATTGATTGATTGATACTAGCAGTAAATAGTGGGTGGAAGATACTGAAGACGAGTCCAGGATGACAATGCAGAGGCAGGATGCAAGAGGCTGCTCACCTTGATGTCTTTTGGATAGTTGTAGACGATGACAGGGGACTTGAAGACGCGCTCAGCCAAGTAGCGCTCGTGCTCACTGGAGAGATCAATGCCCCATTTCACCTGCACCACATCACCCCTCTTCATTCATCAGCACTTATACCGCATTCATGCCTGCTTTAAGACACTCTGCAGGTGTTTCACCAGCAACTACACTGCGTTCATGCCTGCTTTAAGACACTCTGAAGGTGTTAGTGGAAACCCCAGAAGCAGCAGCTTCCACAAAGAAGCTGCAAAAGGGGCTGGAACAAAGTGTTCGATCGCAAGAACAACAACAGTGGTGACGAGGCTGAGTCACTGACTGAAATCAAGAAAACCCAGTATACCTTGCCCTTAGGCTTCTCTCCAGTCAACTTTGATATTGTTTACTTTTCTCCTTTCCTCATGAAACCCAGCAATTGACATCACACAGGAAATGAATTAATTGAGAAGGGCGGTATGTGATCCCAATGCAGAGCCAAGATGCATCCCATGCCTGAGCAAGGTGAGCCAGGTTGTTCTGGCAGTGCTGTTGTGATGAAGCAAAATGCACAGCACCACTTGCTCATGCAGAAGCTGGAAGCCCAGCAGACAAGCCCCGGTTTACAGAGGTCTAGGTTGGCATTTCACATGCAGGAAATGGGCTTTCGAATACGGCAACTTTGTAATTAAGTTTGAAACAGGGGCTGACCTCAAATTCAAACAGCTTGTCACCCTTCTTTTGTGGTTTAAAGTCCTGAATGGCCTTCAGCAGAATGTCAATGGCCTCTGTGTAGGTGATGCGCTTGAAACCAGACTGGGCCACATGCTGCAACCTGTTCTTGACCTCAGGATCTGAGTGGCCGTCCACCTTGGTGGTCGCAAAATAATCCAAATCCTCCCTGCATTGCCAGCAAGCAATATTCAAAACAAACCAGCAGACACTCAAAGTCCTGTGCCTTCAAGCTGCATGCTGGTGTGTTAGTGAGCTGAGCTCAAGACATGCAGATGACCCGTGTTCACAGGTGGACAAGACAGCAGGAATAGAGCACTCCAGGGTTGTTGATGGCAGAGGTGCAGACCTGTCTCAGCAAAAGAGAGATCGAAGTGGCACGCAGGCAGGTAGGCATGACTGGACATGCAGGGGCATGTGGCCCTGAGGAGCAGGCAGACTCAGGCCAGCACAGACAGACAAGCAAAGACTGCCATGACAGAGTGACGCATGAGGCAAGGAAGTGCTTACTGGCAGTGTTGTAGCAAGTGGTGACAGCAGAAGCGCACATAGTCCTCGGCGCAGTTCATGTCGTCCTCCAGCTCACAGAAGGCCATCTCAGGCTCAATCATCCAGAACTCTGCCAGGTGGCGGCTGGTGTGACTATCTGCACAATGCAATGTGCTTTCAGTGCTGAAACTGGGGCAGCACTTGAGATGTGGGCAAGGCAGCTGTGGCAAACCAGCTCAAAGCATGTCTGAGCAATCTCAGGATGCAGTTCAAAGCAGGCAATCTGAATGAACTAAGTTGAACTGAATAGCATGCAAAAGAAGAAAGCCGCATTGCAGCAGCACCCATGACAGATTTTTTATCACAAAGCAAAGCTTTTTGCAGAAGACTGGGTTGGCAAGGAAGACTTCCTGTGAAACACATCACTTGCAATTTGTAGCAACCCATGCTTGTGGCAGGTATACTCAACCGTGCTTCATGGCAGGTTCATTTCAACCATGCAGAATTTGTGCCTGCAGGGCATAGTCTTGACTGTATACTATGTACCTTCTGCACGGAAGGTGGGTGCAAAGGTGTAAACATTGGACAGCGCTGTCGCATAGTACTCTGCTTGCAGCTGCCCAGACACCGTAAGGAAAGCTGCCTTGCCGAAGAAGTCATGGCTGTAGTCAATGCCACCTTGTTTGGTCCTATACAGCCCTCCTTCAACACGGGCCCTGCATACAACACTTCATGCTGAAGGGCTGCGTGACATTGAGCAAAGCTGCATGGTGCTTTGCCAACATTGTGAAATGCCTGTTGGAGGAAAATGCGGTGCAAGGCCCGGTCATGTGAAGAGATGAATGTTGCCGTGACATCAACATAGCACTGGCTGCATCAGGTTTGCAGACTGAGCAGATAAAGCTGCAGCTTGTCTTGAGATGTACACACTAAGTGTATATGAAAGCTCTGGCATCTGTTGCCAGGGCATTCTGGGAAGGCAAGTGTGCTTGACAAAGGGCAGCCTGCCATGTTGCATATTGTGACTCTAAAAGCTTAAAATCATGTGCCTCGTCATCAGCCAGGGGCATACCTAGCTTCAATGCGTTCCAAGTCTTCTTGTAGCTTTGTGAGCCTGCCGGCCTCTTTTCTGAGAGCCTTGTCTTGCCCCTTGGCTTTGCCCCCCTCCACTGCTGCCTGCTCACAACAAGGCTTTGCTGATGAGAACATGTTGCAGCGTCCACTAAAAACACTCAGGGCTGACAAGACAGTGCAAACACTGTGCGATACAGATGGTGGAAGTGCTGCTGCATACCAGCAATCAAATGCACAGGCAGGTGCATGCTCTCTCTGATGACTTGCATATGCTGTTGCCAGTCTGGCACATGCATTTGGTACAAGCCTCCTACGCAGCTTGCAGACTTTGTCACAGTGTCAGCCGTACACAACCTGAGCAGAGGTGCATGCATGTGATTGATGAAGATGGCAGGCAGCTTTGGGAGGGGGGGGGGGGTAACCTCTGCACCATTGGCTGATGGCTCTGGGGAGGTCAGCTGATCCACTTTCTGCTGCTGCTTGGCCACGTTGCTTCTGAGGCTGTCCAGCTCAGCCTGATCAGGCAAGGGGGCTTTGCCAACCTCCTCCACATGACTCAGCATGGTAGTCACCTGCATCACACATGCTAGTGTCGTCAATGAGCGTCATACCAGTGTCGTCCACACACCAATGTCAGGATGGCTCAGAAGGCCTTTCCCACCTGTCCAGGGCTCCTTTGCACACACCTGTGTAACAGGTTGATCAGATTGCAGCTGGACCAGTCAACAAGCAGCTGGCTTTCAGCAGTGCTTGGCAGCAATCATAAGGCACGCCTGCTTCTCCCCACTGGGGAGACCAATAGTTAAAGACCATGCAGGACAGTATGGCCTTGTATAATTGGTCTTTTACCATTGGTGGCTGCTGCACATTGCTAGCTTAAGCAGCAATGTAAGTTGCTACCCATTTGTCGAATCCATGTCTGTTTGTTAAAAGCACCAACATGCTCACTGACACACAAATGTATATAAAGGTGCAGTGCTTGGCGAACAGACTAAACAGGGAGCAGCACCTCACCTGGAACATCTCTCCAGCGCCCTCGCAGTCACTGGTAGTGATCAGGGGCGTGTGGACATAGATGAAACCTCGGGACTGGAAGAAGGTGTGGGTGGCATGTGCAAGGGCATTGCGAATGCGGGCAACAGCCCCTATCAGGTTGGTTCTGGGGCGAAGGTGCAGCCTCTCACGCAAGCTCTCCATGCTTTGTCCCTTCTTGCTGAGTGGGTATTTGCCCTTGCCATTGTCACATTTGCCCAGCCACTCAATCTTGTCGGCTTTCAGCTCTACTTTCTGCAACACAAAGGCAAACTCAGACGGTGACAAACTTTGCTTGAGGGTGCTGGTGGACACAAGTCGGAGGCTATATTAGCAGTCGAGTTGTAGCAGCAATGCATGAGTAGGCACTGATGCAGGTACAGACACCAAAGGCTGGATGTGTCATTGTGAGACAGTCATCTCTGACTCTGAGTATGTTGTGCAGTGTTGCCGGCAGTGAAAGTCCAGCATTACCTGCAGAGTACCTTCCGGGGTGCGCCGCAATGTGCCTTGTACCAGTATGGATGTACCGGTGGACGTCAAAGCTTTTAGACCACCAACAGTGGCAGCCACTTCTGTGCTCACAAACACCTGCAATCATCACAGTCATATTTGCATTTCTCAGCAGGGTGCTGATGTAAAAGCAGATTCGTTTCGCGTAAGGCAGAGTGGGATCTGGCAGAGCTACAGTGAACATTGCATTGTGAAGTGGCAGTCCTATGTGCACGAGTAGAATATGCGCACCTGCAGGTTGGTCAAGCAAGAGCCATCATTGACCTCTAGGAATGCAAAGGCACCTCCTCCAGCTTCTCGTCCTGTCTTGACCCACCCTCCGACCCTCACTTGTCTATCAACCTGGCAGTCACTTGAAGGCATTAACAATGTGAGTCAGGTACTTTGTGTAGAGTCTGTGTCTGCAAGGCAAGCAACAGGGATACAATGCGGGTGCAAGATGGGATAAGATGGCTTACCAAGCCAAGACCTCCAGAGGCAGCATAGAGGGTACCAACCAGAGTTCGATTGAAAGATCTGCTGTAGGGAGCAACAGGGTCTGCTTCGGCACGTTTTTGCTGTACTTTGATCTGCGTGACATGTACTGCAGTGTGGAAGAGGAAACAAGCCTAAAACGTAGTGCGGACGAAGCTGACTACGGCACTACGAGTCTTGATGCCGACAGGCAAAGAACCAACTAACGTCGGAGTGCCCGTACATCGGACACCTGCCATTACCTGCAGATCCGCGAGCTGTTGCTCAAGAGCTTGAATATCGTCTTCTAGCTTCTGAGGTGCGGTTCCGGAGGCTGCAGTCAAGCCAGGAGCCTGGGCATCGAAGTGACCTGGGATTGGTGGTGGTGGGACTAGGTCAGCCATGGTGAGCCTGCTTCGCTATGGACCACAACCAGGCCAACTACCCAGCAGTCTACGCGGTCGAACACGTTCGCAAAGATGGACAGTCGTTGACCTTACTACGCTGCAGCCAGGTGCAGCCATGTGCGAGTCCGAATGTCAGTGCTGTCAAAACCCCAACTCAACCCCCAGACTTGCTCCAACAGGAGCACTTAAACTTGCTGCCGAAACTTGCTGCTGATGGCGCTCGAATTTGGTCATGGAAATTGGTGTATGCTCAGTGTCAGCAGGGTGATGCTCATGATAACATGCCACTGACCAACAAATGTGCAAGCGAGCCATCAGCCAGGCTCAAGTGGTGATACTTGCAAGCCAATTGGCAGCATTGCTGTGCATGTATGCTTACGCAGTCCACGTTGTACATTGCAGGCAGAACGTTAACATCTTGTTGGGTGGGTATCATACCCACAGCCGACGATAGCATCAGCATGGCTGATACCATCGATGCACCCCACAAGTTGCTTAATCAGCTCGCTTCTGGCACTGACTCCAGTGCATCATCATATTTCAATGCAACATGTCTGAATTCAATTTCGAACCAAGCATACCAATCATGATCAACACCATTACATGTTGCAACAATTGTGTAACAGGACATGTGAGCTCATCTTGTTCTTTATTATTGGCAGGTGCCTGTGTTCAAACGCATTCATGACGACATTTCTCTGCTTCAACAGCAACCAAAGCAGACTTGGAGATATTGGACTGGCTGTCTGTACAAACAGCACAGAATGTACAGACAGCTCACAACTTCGAACAGTGCCCTAAGCACTCAATTGCGCTTCTGCACAGATACTTCATTGCTGTAAACACAGAACAGAATACGTATCAAAAGATTGCCAAAGCAGTGTTTACTTCCACAATGAAATGGTAGTTCGCAAAAACAAATCGGTCAAAAGGCAGACCAAGTCACCATAACCAAGATCGCGTAAAAACCTGTCAAAAGCATCCTGCTGTGCAATAATTAGTTTCAGTCACTGTCATGAGACTCAACCACAGAGCTGCTGAACAGATATGAGCCCTGGCACGCCTCAATTGCAATGCACCACTGCTGCCAAGAACAGTTGTGAACCTTCTGCCTTTCCAGCAAGCAATTGTCTACCCCAAAGGGCAGAACTGCTGCTGCTGTGAGACACTACTGCTGCGCATCAAGCAGCCAGACTTATTTGATGTTTCCATTCAGGCCGTTGGGGAAGAAACCACCAGGGGTGGTGGAGCTGCCAAGGTACACAATGTCCAGCACCTGAGTGGGTGTCCTGGAGAATGCAACAGCGTTGCTGTCCACAGGGGTCAGGATGTAGTCTCCAGTTGTGGCGTTGTAGATGCCCTCGTCGTCAGTCATACCAGCAGCAACAGAGCCGTCCAGAGTCTCACGAGCCATTGCAATGGCATTGACAATGGTGGTCACATTGACACCGTAGGGGGTGACAACGTCACCGTTCTGGATGAGTGCTGTCCTGATGTATCCTGCGTGGTAAGCCTCCACAGCCATAATACCTGCACAGTCACACACAAAGCCATCACACAATATGTCACTGAGAGAACCCTGGCAACAATATGATTGCAATGACAGCATAAGATGATTGACATACATTGGCACAGCAAAACCCTGAGCAACCCTGCATGGCTGTCAGCAGAGCACACAGTGCCTCAAGAAGCTGCTGCCAGTACATGCATCACATCATGTGCATTGTGCACAAGACACCTAAGTTGCGCCAGAAGGCATCAGAAGGCGCTTACCGGCAGCAGCCAACATGTAGTTGGAGTTTGTGAAGCTGGTGAGGGCACCCTTGTAGGCGGTCACACCAACATCCTCAAAGATGAAGGCACCGTGCAGGAAGAAGAGGTCATTGGTGTATGGGGTGAAGGGAGGTGAGAGGGTGGTGTTCAGGGCAGCGTTGGCAGCAGCTGCAAAGGCGCTTCCAATGTTGACAAGAGGGCACGCCACAGAGGCGTTGCCAAGAGCTGTCCTGAGGTAGGCCACGTGAGCCATCTCGTTGTTGGCAACATCCATGGCCAGGCTGTAAATGTCATCGTTGGTGAAGTTGGCAGCCTGGCACCCAATAGGAGCGGGGCCGTTGCCAGTGATAGCTGTTGGCAGAGGGGTGCCGTAGACAGCACAGTGGTAGAAGTGACCCTCCAGGCACTGCAACAGAGGACATAGTGGTCAGTATCACTCATACCTGTAGACCCCAGAATTTGAGTTTCACACCATTACATGTTGCAAACGCTTTGTGTGGACAATGTCGTCCTTCAGCAAGGAAGTGCACAAAAGCAGTTGAGGAGATTACAAGCGGGGTTCGTCTATCGTGGAGCTACGCACCTCCAGGTTCAAGGCGAAGTTCAAGATGTCGGCGTCGGTGATGGCCGCCTGCTTGAGCTGCCTCGCATCTGCCGCTGGAGCACTTAGTGCCAGAAGACCCAAAAGGGCCAAAATGCATACAGCCTGCGAATTCAAGTTTGCACCGTCAGTGCCAACACCTTTAAGCCTGTGCAAGTATCTACAGCAACAGGAGCGCTCCAGCGCGGGAGGCACGAGCACGACAAAGACAAGCCCACAATGCATTGTCACCTTCATTTGAGTCTAACGTGAAGATCCAATCCACCTGGTCTGAATCCCGAGGTCTGCAGCAAACACAGAAAACTCGATCTGGGCTGCAGCCGGGACGGTGTGCGACAGATCTGTCCGGAACCGGGACCAACTCGCAAGACCGACAATAGTACCATAAGCCGCATACGTGCAAAAGCGGTATCGTCAGGCTGGCAAGGGTGACACAGGAATAACTGAAGCCGCTGCCAGCCAACGGCTAACACAACAAATTGATATGCAGTTGCAGATCTAGAACACACACGGCGGCAAACATTAAGCAGCGGACGTCGGCGCAGATCATAGAAAATGCACATTGATAGTCAATCTGGACAGTAGAACGACAAACTGCAGCAGCAGCAGCACTACACAACGAGGCAGACGAATGTGCAGTGAGTCTGCAACAATGGCGTGCAAGAGCAGTGCAGACACTGGGAAAATGTGACAAGGAGCGCACCTGAGAGAATACGCTTAACGCTCTTGCTTGCCTGCCTGAATGTTGTGTGCCAGTTTGAGCAGAACGAGAGGCAAATATGTTCGCTGATGTGCAGACGTTAAGCACGCTCCACGTGACAGGGTATCTCGTCATGATCCTAGTCAAGCCGCGGACTGCACCGCAAACTATTGATATGAGGATAATAAATGCTGCTGGTACGCTGCTGCTGCATAAGGGGATGCTTCTTGACTCATGCATACACCGTCAGCTTTATGACACGACACCGTCAGTGTAGGACAGCTGGCGGCGAGGAAGAGGAAAAGGCCAAACGAACCCAGAATTGCTGAAGAGTGCAGTTTCGGGAACTGATCATCGGATTCATACCACTAAGAAAACGAACCCAGAATTGCCAGTTTCGCATCACACAGTCAGCCACTATGCTTTTTTGTTTTGGCATCTGATGTGCTTACTGCAAGACTTACGCTTGCCAGCAGCTTTCTGCTTGCTGGTCGTAGCATTGATTGCACAAGACTGACATGTGAAAGGCACGCCTGCAAGCAGTATCATAGTTTGTCAGTACACTGTATAATGGTATCTATCACTTGCCTACAGAAGAGTAACTCTTGACTGCTGCTCAATCAAAGAACATGCTAGAATGTCCTTTAGTACACAAGTAATTACAAGCACTGCAGATGGCATCAGCCACAGATATATGTGCACATGTGAGAGATACGTAGGCACCTGTCACTAGTCTGTAAGCATACTATTACCGTCAGCGTCAGGCGAATATACATACACGCAGTGCCTCTCACATACAACTGACTTCGCCATTGCATGCTCTATATCATACATGTTGTGCAGGAAGATGGCATTTACCTGTCACTGGAGCATCCAAACAGCTGGCATGATACTTGACACCACAGCTTGCACAGCATGGCATACAGCCAAAATCAGGCTCGGTGCATATTGGACAACTTCCTGCTGTGGCAGACTCACTGTCAGCTGGCAGGAGTGCTGTTGGCTTATTTGTGTCTGGCCTACTGCTGGCATGAACCAAGCGCTGCTTGTCATGCCTCACTGCAGCGCCACCTACATAACCAGATCATGATCAGAAATTGAAGGTGGGTGATAGAGCATTACGACAGGGCAGCACAACAGCAAAGCAACTGTAATCAGTCCGTGAGAAGAGCCAGGCAGCAACAATGTGCACAAGATGCTCCCTGCAGCAGATCAGCTTGTTGGGCAGGCTGAAGGCTGTGTGAGCATGTTGCACAGTCAGCTGCCTCCCATCAACAATAATGGTTGACATGCAGTCTTGCTGATTTTGCAAGGACAGCACAGTAATTTCCAGCTGGTCACAAACTCTGTATAAACATCATCACACCAGGGACATTTGCTTGTGTATAATGACTCAGGGCCAGCAGCGCTCAGCTCACACCTAGCATCCAGACTCAGCTGACATCGTAAACAGACTCAGCACGGCACAGATAGGCTTCACAGCTTGGCTGTGATTCCATGCTGTTTGCGTGCAGGCTTGCATCAGGGACAACCGAGAACCATCAAGCTGCTCTGCGTAATGACAACATGCTTGCTTATGGTGTGTAAGTGTTGACCAGCACTCTTGCTCGTGATATATGATCAGTGTTGCAACATCAGCATGCTGATGTCTGTGCTACCATGCGAGTGGGTGCCCTCATACCTGCTGATGGCTCATCATCATCTCCTTCTCCATCAGACATGTCTTCAAACGCAGTGAAAGAAGAAAAGATGGCACCCAAGTCTGATGCCACAGCATGCTTTGTGAAGCCTGCAGGAGTGACAGCTGTAGGTCGCTGCCGCTGCTGCAGCTGCGCCAGCTTATTGTACTCATCATTGCCACTGTTTCTGCTGCTGTGCCTGCCGTTCTCACTGCTTGTGTCATCATCAAACACCAGCTGTACAGCAGGCTGGTCCTCTGTGAGCTGCTGTGCACCATGCTCAGGCTTAGCTACAACAGCACATTGCTTAGGCGCAACTCGGAGATCACTGGTGTCATTGCCAGTGACACGTGCTGGCCGCTGTGCCGGGTTTGCTAGGCCAGCCTCCTCTGAGCCTGGACTGCTATGCTGATTGCATTTAGAGGGAAGCTCTTCAATGACTGGCTTGTATGCAGCAAAGACAGGGCCTGTGCACTGACTAGGCATCCCAATGTCACCAGGGCCTGACTTAGTTGCTTTGCTGCTGATGGACCCTTGCTTCAAGGTGACAACACTGCTACTGAACAGAGCAACTGGACTCTGCTTGGGGTGCTGTGTTTGGGCTGGTGGCTTGAAAGCAGTGTGAAGGCCGTAACCTGAGGAAAGTAAGATGGGCAGGGGCAATGTGTGAGCAGCAATATCCTGGAGGCTGGGTGATCAGAGGTGATGGAACCTGCATGCTCTGATGTTGAGTTGGTTGTAGAAGGTGGGATGTGAGGCTGACCGGCCTGCTGATGAAGATTGTGGTTCTCTTGCAGCAGCATGCCAACTGCATTCTCTGTTTGTCGCTTGTCCTGCAATTCCCAACCACAAGCAAGCTGTTGATGATGCTTTACCTTTGTATATCAATTTGCACTGCTCTTCTTATGGGAGTTTTCAGGGGAGCAAACAGAATGTGACCCATGACTCAACATGCAGACAATATACAAGCATGGCTGCGTGAAGACAGTGAAATGGAAATTTCCACAATGATCAACATGGAATATTTCACGACTGTGCTCATGAGTGCATGTGCATGCCTCATGCAGGTTTCAACGGTAGTCTTGAAAGAAGTAGACACTGCTTGAGCATATGCGAGTGTCGATGTCCACACACACGCAAGAAATAAGTTACAGCAGAAGAGGTATTAAACATACATGCTGATACTGCGTCCGCTCCGTAACCAGCTGTGAGTTCTGGTCCATGAGCTGCTGGTACATGGCCTGCAGCTGTTCATGCTGCTGCCAAATGTTGCCACGCCGCTCTGGGTCATTTGGAGGTGCCCTAGGGGTGGGAAAGCTGGTTGCACTCTGCAGACACAAAAGTACGTCACAAATTTGTGCACAGCAAATTTACTGTTTTTCAATGTGCCCCAAAAGACAGCAGCTGATTAGTATTGCACATCAAGACTCGAGACTGTTGCAAACTTGCCTGTAGCTGTTCAGGCAAACTGTGCTCCGTGCCTAGCATTATCGGAATCCGTCTTCCAAAGGCCTCACGATGGGTTTGGTCTGGAGTTGAGGACTCCAGCGAAATTCTTGTCAGTGGAGTCCTGCATATTGCAAGGGCTTTTTACAGCACATCCCGGGTGTTTCGCGATCCCAATCAATTGCCTTGTCGACGCGACAGATTGCATCAAAACACATCAAAGATCCGAAGGAATGTCTGGCTCTCGCCGCAGACGAGAGACACGAGCAGAAGTGCAGTTACATTTCCTCAAAGACGCGTACAATAAAGATGCATATGATGCTACTCTGCCGCAAGGCATAAAGCGCGACTCTCCACGGAGGACAAGAGAGTCAAGACAGCTACCTGCACGTTCGTGCTTGCAGGAGAGCTGCGGTTTGCTTGGGTGCAGGATGTACACGCAAGTTTCTAACACACGCGCTGCTCTCTCTCAGCTGAAACCTCGTTTTGGAGCATACAGCACAGATTCAGAATCAACAGCCTTCGGGATTCTTTGTGGCAACGGAAACTTTGGTGGAACAGCCCAGATAGGGTCGCGCTGAAGAGACACACAGTAGCAGAAGATTCATTCACAGCTGATCATGGGCAAAGTACAAAGCGAAAGTTCTCTGTCATTGCTCGTCGGGGCCGCTGCACCCTTCACAGTACTGGCCACGTGTTAGTACAACCGGTTACCCCTTCATCTTCTTTTTCTTTTTGTCTCTTTCACGAATTGTCTCTTTCACGCATGCATTGCATTTGTGATCTACGTCATCGATGCGCCATCTCAGTCTTTCCAAGCGCAGGAGAACTGACAGTCTCAAATGTGCACAGTGATTGACTGCTCCTGATGGATACCCGCATAGCCAGCACCAAGCTGATCAACAAGTTAAAAGAGTTGCAAGACATATCGGCTCAGCTCCACGATGAAAAATGCGCAGCCGACGTGCAGACAAGGAAGGCACAGCAGGTGACTATCTTGTTGTGATCCTTCAAGTGCATATATGTTTTGAAGTACACGTCTTGGATCAAGCTGCACGCTTGGGGGACACAAGCTTGTGCACATAAATCGGCATGCTTGAAAAGAGCTGAGGTGCCTTCAAAGACTTCTGCAAGCCTGTGAATCAATCGGATTTTGATATTCAGGACAAAGAGGAGGGCGAACAAGCTTTGAAAAAAGCTCAAAGTCAACTGGAAACCTGCAAAGTCTCATTCCAGAGAGAGACTGCAGACTTCCAGGCACAGGTATGGTACGGTACATGAACGAACTCTCTGCACACTGATACAAAACGTACAGCCTGAACACTTGCAGAGTCTGGGACAAATTGCTTTTGGAATGAGGCGGCAGTTGCATGAGTATGCTCAGCTGTTGGGTCTCGTGTAGGTGCGAACACTTGAGCGGCAACAGCTTGATCAACATGCTCAGATCAAGCAGCAAGCCTCTGAGCTTGCAGCAATTTTGGAGCAACGATCACAGGCACATCAAGATCTCAAGGTTTGAAACCACTTTTGCAGTGTGCCAGCTACACCTAAAGCATCAGGATCAACATTTGCAGCCATGACATACCTGCGATAGAGCCTTGCAGACAACTGGACATTAATTTGTGGTGCAGTCACGCCACCATCAGGTGCAGCAAGAGCTGCAAGGTAAGCAGGCTGAGTACATGATGCTCCAGAGACAGCTTGAAGGCCAAGCTTGCCTCATGACTGCCATTGAGGAAGAGGTTAAAGTGGTCAGACAAGAATGTGCAGGAGTTCAGAGTGCAGTTGCCAGCAATCAGGGTCATGGTAAGGTCCAATCAGGATAGATGAGAACCACCATGTCGGGCTTATGTATGCACGGCCATGACATCACGTCATTGCAAGCTTCTATTCAGTCCAACTTGAGCTCAGCGTGTGTATTAACTGCAGTTGCTGACCATGAAGCCTGGGTGCAAAAGATGGTCGTCACAGAGAGTAAGCTGCTGGGTGAGTCACAAGCTGTTATCTCCGTGGTGTTTCACTTCAGGACGTGTTTGCACAACCAATACGCCTATCATTGTCACGATGTAATCAAGATGTGATCACTGGTTCAACCTGACAAAGGAGCCATTGCTTGGATTCTGCGCTGAGTTGGAATGCTTTTTATTGCATGCAGGTCAGCTAGATGCCCAGGGCAAGGCCAATGTCGAGCTGAAGCAGCAGAATGCTGAGCTGAGGAGGGAGATAGCTTCACACCAAGAAGAGCTTCAGATTGCCTCTGCCAAACTTGTTGGCAGGTGCTGTTGCTGACGATGTTTGCCTGTGCACCAAGTTTTTCTGCACACAGCATGATGTCATTTCATCTCCAGTGCAGAACATGTTGTGGCGGGGTGGATGCAAATTGCATGCAGATATAGCAGAGAAACTGTGTGTATGGCAGCAGAAGCTGGTAGCACACACTTTGACCTCAATAACAGCTGCTGGCTCTGTGCAGTTGTACACATGCTTTCAGCAACAAATATCAAGGCGGATGTGACACAGTCTCAGACGTGCCTGATGAATTGCAGGGAGGAGAAGATAGCTTCTCTTTCGGACAGCATGAAGCTGGCTCAAGATGATGTTCAGCTAGCTACAGAGCGGCACACTTCCCTCATGGACCAGCTTCAGGTGATCAATGTTGTTTCTTTATTGGTGGCTCAATGGCTTGCCCCCCAGAGGTCCACCCAGCCGTTGGTATAAGCTGCTATGTGTCAGGATGTGACGCAGCAGGTCACGGGTTCAAGCCTCCGTGGTAACATGCTGATTTCTCAGGCTTCCGTGTCGGGTAGTGGGCAGAGGTTCTCTACCTCGCAATTGCGTCTATGGCACTCGCCCTGTCAGCGCACACCCCTTGGGTGCAATTAGTGCCTCATGTTAGTGCATGTTGGCTCACAGGACTAGGGTTTAGGCACACCTAGTAGGTACCTGGCAAGAACGAATTGGCTGGAACGCCCGTAAATTATTATTATTAATGGCTTGCTGACTGAGATGGACCTGTGTGACAATGGCTGTAGGCTCAAACAACAGTTGGTTCCTTGAGCAGTTTAGGAACACGTCAGTGTTGCCTGTGCAGCTATGTTCTCCTTTGAGAATATTCTAAATCTTGCATTTCAGTGATGACGTTCAAGCTTCACATGACACATCGTGAAGTCTGCTTCATGTTATCGGGTGTTGACATGCAGGCAAGCAATGATCTGGTTCACCGACTGAGTGGCACATGCCAGGCACAGCTGCAGGCACTGGACCGACTGCGTCAAGACATGGCCTCAAGTCAAGCCTCCCATCATGAGAAACATGATGAGCAGAAGGAGGCACTGCACAGCATGGTGTGAACTGTACAGACTCACAAACTATGCAGCTTGCTGCTCTAGGATGAACAAACTGCTGTTCAAGCCCAGAAGAAACTGTCATCATCGCACTGTTGATATCACTGCATGCATTGACATCTCCAAAGGTGTTTTGTGTCTTCCTGCAAGCTTGAGTTTCAGTGCTTGTTCTAACATATTGCCCCACCTCTGTAGATTGATCAGTTAGAGGCTTTTGTTGTTTGCCAGCTGAGTGATCAGACTGTGTGTTCTTTGCATCCATGTTTTGACTGGTCACTTTAGTGTCTTGTCATTTCAGCACCACCTCCACCACCACCATATCCCCTCTACAAGACCTGTTTTTTGGCGGCTTGTCTGCCACAGATTCTAGTTTGACTGCTGCTGAGTCAGGCTTTGTAGTCAGGGTTTTGGGCATTCAAGGATCGTCCTCTGCTTGCAGACATAAGTCAAGACATGCCACGTTCACTGATGCTGCTGTACATGTTACCCCAACATGAGCTGCATATCTTACGTCAATACTTAGATGTGAGGTAGACACGTTTTGCTGCAGAGGCAGACTGAGAGCGAGCTGCTGCAACAAGTGCAAGCTCTGCAGAAGCGCTGTGCTGACCTTGAAATGCAAGCATCCCAAGCCAAAATCTCAGGTGCGACATGATCTCTGCTCACCTGTTATAGCAGGCAAGCTCTGCACTTCTGCAACGGCCAATATTTTTGCAATTGACAGCGGCGCCCTTTCCTGTAGCCTTTATGACCTCCCTTGGCGGTGACACCAGTGCTTGTACGTAGGTAGTATGACAGAGTATGCGCATACAGCTACACAGACAATGCAGGAGAAACATGTGGTGTCAGCTGGAATTTCACGCCCTGCCAGCCTAGCTCCCCCTGCTTCTGCACTTGCGTGTCAGCCAGCACCTGTGCAAGGGGAGCCGCCCGCCGGTGCTCAGGGCAAATCCTCAGTGAATACCAGCGCTGATGGACTTGAAAGCTCCAAGCTTCCTGCTGGTGCTACTGATGCTGTGGTGCTACCCAGCATGACTGCACAGCCAGGCACAAATGCAACACAATCTGGCAAAGGCGTCATAGCAACAGCTGATGCCAGACAGCTACCATTGACTGAGCCTCAGCCTGGGTCCAGTGAGCAGACAAAGCCAGCAGCCACAAGCACTGCAGTCCAGCTGCACATAGCTGCTGCACAAAGCCAGCATGCAAAGCCTCCATCAAGCTCAGTCACAAATGAGACAGATAAGAGGGCTGCTGAGCCAGCAGAGTGTCAGCCGATAGCCTGTACCTTGCTGGTCACCAGCAGTCGCACCAACACAGCAGACAGTTGTGTGCCTCCAGCAACCACACAACAGCATGCGCATCTGTCTGGACCATTGTCAGGTAATCTGCCGCCCCCGCTCATGCCACCTCTCCTCACAACACCTGCTGCCACAAGTACCACACCTATAACAATGTCGACTGGTGACACCCTTGTGCCAGCATCAGATTGTAGTAGGCAGCAGGTACAGCAACAGCGCCAGCAGCCGTCAGGAATGCCAGTGCAGAAGTCGGGCAGCCCAGATCAAGCACTGTGTCCTGTTGTGGACACAGGCAGGTTTGAGACAGGCAAAGCAGTCAGGTCGGTTGTCTCAGCACTGGATGACATTTCTGAGCTGGAGCTGGATGTAGACACAACTACAAGCACGCCAGTCTGTACAATAGTGACAGATGACCCTGCTGTGACAGCGTCTCAGTCCAGACCTTCTGCAGTCAAGCGCCCAAGCTCTGAAGATGTGCTGGCTTTGGTTCTGTCCCCTGACGCACCAGCAAAGAAGCAGAAGATCACAAGTGCACCTGCTTCTGATCACTCAGCTGCTGGGGTGTCATCCACATTGCTCTCAGCAGCAGAGCATGCTGTGTCATACACCACTGATCTGGCTCAGCTACCTGCAGCCGCGGCTGCTGCTGCGGCTGCTGCCAGCTTGCCTGCAACAGCCTCAGATGCAGTGTCAGCTGCTGCCTGCACACATGTGTTGCAGGTTGGCAGAAGCGCTTTGCAAGCCTCAGACATGGCATGTGTCTCAGGTGCATTGCACAGCAGCATAGCCAAGCTGTCCCTGCCACCGGCACCAAACTCCACAAGAAAAAGCTGACATTCATCAGAACAGATCACAGTCAAGCAATTTTTACAACTTTTCTGTTCCTAAGAGGGTCCCAGATTTGTACATGGGCGCATACCTAGTTATCTAAACCCCAAGGTGCTGTCATTGTCCATCAAGGGTGGCAGCAGT
>JAABUY010003007.1_pt1 | contig 19145 bp, 11 predicted proteins | sample 5560271 | NCBI WGS metagenome assembly JAABUY01 (sample SAMN10711886, study PRJNA513374) | rock metagenome | isolation source: Antarctica rocks | place: Antarctica: Victoria Land, University Valley
TGGCGCTGGGCGGATGGCTGCGCGCGCGGGTGCGGCCCGCTACGTTCCGGCGCTGCTTCTTCGTTGGCCTGCTCGTGCTCGGGAGCGAACTCATCTGGCGGGAGCTCGGGTGAACCCGGACGGCGGGCGCGGGGCGCGAAGGTCGGCATCGGGTGGACAACGGACGGAGTCGTTGGCTTCGGTGGCAAAGCAGCTCCCCTATTACAATTCGTCCCAGGGTGGCGTTGCGCCAAACCGCTGCACCAGGAAGTCGATGAAGACTCGGACCTTGGTCGAGAGATGACGATTGCTTGGGAAGACTGCGCTGAGATCCAACGCGCGACCGGGATAGTCTCTGAGGATTGGGCGCAGGCGACCTGCCTGGACAAGCGGCCCAAGGACGAAGCTCGGCCCGAAAACGACCCCGAGGCCCCGCTCGGCGGCGGAGCACAATAGGTCCATGCTGTCGGCCCGGAGGCGGCCGTTGACGCGGACCTGGATCTCCTCGACCTCTGGACCGTGATATTCCCAGACCCCGGGCGTCGTGATCGTGCTCAGGCAGAAGCAGGCGTGCCCGCCCAGTTCGTTCGGATGGCCAGGGACCCCGAACTTGTCCAGATAGGCCGGCGCGGCACATGTGAGCATTCGGCAAGGCCCCAAGCGCCGCACGACCAAGCTTGAATCGGGCAGGCGGCCAACGCGCACAGCAACGTCGAAGCCCTCTTCGACAAGGCTCACGAACCGATCGGTGAAATCCGCGTCGATCGCGATGTCTGGATAGAAATCCATGAACTCGGCTATGGCGGGGGCGAGGTGCAGGCGTCCGAACGTGGCAGGCGCAGTCACGCGCAGAAGGCCTCGGGGCACCGATTGATACTGCGACGCCTCCAGCGCCGCATCCTCCACCTCGCCCAGTATCTGCACGCAGCGGACGAGGTAACGCCGTCCGGCTTCGGTGAGGTTCAGCCTGCGGGTCGTCATGTCCAACAGGCGAACGCCGAGCGCCTGCTCCAGCGCGCGGACGTGCTTGCTGACCATGGCGTGCGAGAGGCCGAAGGCGCGAGCGGCGGCCGTAAGACTGCCTGCCTCCACGCACTTCACGAACACCGCCATGCTGGTCAGACGGTCCATCGCCTCATTTCACACTCACAGTAGGATGTGCTGATCACAACTGCAGGATTATCACATTCACAGTTCCAAATTAAACCTCGCAAACCCGTCGCGAGGGAGAGGCCGAAGCGCAGGAGCGACCATGGCAACCGTCAACCTTATCACCACCAACGGGGCCGTGCCGCCTCGCCACCCTCACCTATGAGGCCGAGGGTTTCGCCCGCAGCAGCCAAGCCGCGCCTTTTCGACGGGGGCCGGCGACCCGGCCGCGGCGCTCTACTATGTGCTGGTCACCGTCCTCGCTGGCGCGATCGACAAGTCCGCAAAGCACCCGGCGCCGGCTCACGAAAGGAGCAAACCATGACGGACCGCAACATTCAAACCCGCGGCGCGCGGATCGCTTATACCGACCGGGGTGCGGGCGAGATCGCGCACCTTTTCCTGCACTATTGGGGCGGATCCTCCCGGACCTGGGAGGGCGTGATCGCGGAGCTTGAGGCCGGCGCGCGATGCGTGGCCCTCGATCAGCGTGGCTGGGGGCGCTCGCAGGCGCTCGACGAGCGCTACGATCTGGACGCGATGGCCGACGATGTGGAGGACGTCGTCGTCGCGCTCGGGCTGAAGCGCTATGTGCTCGTCGGCCATTCCATGGGCGGCAAGGTCGCGCAGATCGTCGCGACCCGGGGCGCATCTCCGCTGGCCGGGCTGGTGCTCGTCGCGCCGGCGCCGCCGGAGGCGATGCCGGTCCCAGCCGAGCAACGCGCGGTGATGCTCGCGTCCTACGGATCCCGCGAGAGGGTGGAGCAGGCGATCTCGGTCCTAGCCGGACGGCCGCTGAGCGACGCCGAGCGCGAACAAGTCGTGGCCGACACACTTGCGGGAGCGCCCGGCGCAAAGCGGGAGTGGACCGAACGCGGCATGATGGCCGCCGTCGGCCCGGGCCTGCGGGATTTCGCAGGCCCGGTGCGCGTGGTGGTCGGTGAACTCGACCGGGTCGAGCGGCCGGAAGCGTTGCGGGCTGCGTTCGCGGAAGCTCTTCCGCAGGCAACCATCGAGACGGTCCCGGAGGTGGGGCACCTTTCACCGATCGAGAGCCCCAGCGCGATTGCATCGGCTTGTCGAGACATCGCCTCGGTCCTTCAGAAGCTCCAAGCAATAAACGCTCCGAGACGTTTGGGCTGAATACGTGAGCTGAACAATGGCTCGACTGGGATGCCCGCTACTGACCGGAGTCCGCTTTCGCGACACCGGCTCGTTGAAGCGGACAGGCCAGACACGTTAGGCCATTCGCGTGGATCCGAAATCCTGGGGGATCCTCACCGCCACCATGGCCCCGTCAGAGTGCAACACCCGAATGATCGGCCGAGAGGCGCGCTCCGTCGCGCTTTGCCACCTGCCGGGCTCGCGGCACGATGCGACCACCCCGGCACGGAGCGCGGGCTGGCGTGATCCGTCGGGGCGCGCGTGCTACAGGCGCGGTGGGCGAACGCCATCGCAACGACGGACGGGCTCGGGCGTTGAAGCAACGTGTGGCGTTCCCCGCTCAAGTCGGCTTGACGGGTTCCAGATAGGCCGAGGGTAATTTCATGTCTTTACGGGCTCTCTCCGTCCTGGCCGTCTGCGCCGCTGTGGCGCCGGCCATCGCCTGGGCTCAGACGCCGAGGACCCAAGCGGTGGCCCCCGTCGCGGCCTCGACCGATGCCGTCGGGGCGCATGCGGCGATCGCGCAGGCGCAAGAGCGGCTGGCCGAGATCGACGCCACCATCACGGTGCTCCAGGAGGACGCCGACAAGGTCCAGGGCGCCGCTCGGCAACGGGCCCACGATGCCGTCGCGAGCCTGCGCACGCTCCGGGAGACCTATCGCAAGGAGGTCGACGGCGTCGTGGCGCAGGGTCGGCAGATGACGGCCGACCAGCTCACTGCAGTGCGGGCGGCCCTGACGGCGCCCTGGACGCAGTTCGAGCAGGCGCTCGATCAGGACGTCGCCGCCGTCAAGCTCGACGCCACCCAGCGAAAGGCCCTGGTGGAGGCCCGGATCAAGGCCGAGCAGGCCTATTGGCAAACCGTCATCACGGACCTGCAGGCTTCGGCCAGTGCTCTCACGGCCGAGCAGCGGGCCGCGATCGATGCGAGGATCGCCAGGGTCAGGGCGCGGGCCGACGAGGCTCAGGCGCGCCTGACGAAGCTCGCCCATGCTGGCCAGAGTGCCTGGTCGGTTCTGAAGCAGGGGTTCGTCAACTCACGCCAGATCTTCGACGAAACCTACCGCGGCACCCGCTGATCTCGACTCAGGCCCGACGAGACGCGCCGCGGGCGGCGCGGTTGACTCGTCGGCGGTCTGCGCCCGTGCGCTTCGTGGATTCAGCGCCGCACCGGTGCCGCCGGACAACGGCCGAAAAGGCGTGTGCAGGGATGGCAGCGGTCCTACGAGAAGACGAAGACGGACCGCACCAAGCGCGTCTATTACATGTCGCTCGAGTTCCTGATCGGCCGTCTCATGTTCGACGCGCTGACCAACCTCGGGCTGACGGAGCGCATGCGCGAAGCCTTGGCGGGGCTGGGCGTCGACCTCGACGCGCTGCGCGAGGTCGAGCCCGACGCCGCGCTCGGCAACGGCGGCCTCGGGCGCCTCGCGGCCTGCTTCATGGAAAGCATGGCGAGCTTGGCGGTGCCGGCTTACGGCTACGGCATCCGCTACGAGAACGGCCTGTTCCGCCAGGTCGTCAAGGATGGCTGGCAGCAGGAATACCCGGAGAACTGGCTCTCCTTCGGCAACCCTTGGGAGTTCGCCCGCCCCGAGATCGCCTATGACGTCGGCTTCGGCGGTTCGGTCGAGACCGCCGGGGCCGCAGACGGCACGGCCCGCTACGTCTGGCACCCGGTCGAGACCGTGGAGGCCGTCGCCTACGACACCCCGGTCGTGGGTTGGCGCGCCCGCCACGTCAACACGCTGCGCCTCTGGTCGGCGCGGGCCGGCGACCCGCTCCGGCTCGATGCCTTCAACGAGGGCGACCATATCGGCGCCATGGCGGATCGGGTTCGGGCGGAGGCGATCTCGAAGGTGCTCTACCCGTCGGACGCCACCCCGGCCGGACAGGAACTGCGGCTCAGGCAGGAATATTTCTTCGCCTCGGCGTCCTTGCAGGATCTCATGAGGCGCCACCTCAAGACCTATCCCGACCTGCGCAACCTGCCCGACCAGGCCGCCATCCAGTTGAACGACACCCATCCGGCCATCGCGGTGATCGAGATGATGCGGCTCCTGGTCGACATCCACGCCTTGCCCTGGACCGAGGCCTGGGACATCACGCGGAAGACCTTCGGCTACACCAACCACACACTGCTGCCCGAGGCGCTCGAAACCTGGCCGGTGCCGCTGATGGAGCGGGTGCTGCCGCGCCACATGCAGATCATCTACCTCGTCAACGCGCTGCACCTCGACGAACTCAGGGCGGCGGGACAGGACGACACCGCCGTGATGCGGAGCGTGTCGATCATCGACGAGGGCTGGGGCCAGCAGCGCGTCAAGATGGGGACGCTGGCCTTCATCGGCTCGCACCGCGTCAATGGCGTGTCGGCGCTCCACACCGAACTGATGCGCCAGACGGTGTTCCGCGACCTCAACGCCCTTTATCCGGACCGCATCAACAACAAGACCAACGGCATCACGTTCCGGCGGTGGCTCTTCCAGGCCAACCCGGCCCTGACCGCGATCCTGGTCGACGTCCTGGGCCCGGCCGTGCTCGACGACCCGGCCGTGCTCGAGACTCTCGCGGCCCATGCCGAGGACCGGACCCTGCAGGCCCGGCTGAAAGCCGCCAGGCGCGACAACAAGGCCGCTCTGGCCAAGATCGTCGCGGACCGCACGATGACCCAGGTCGACCCCGATGCCCTTTTCGACGTCCAGATCAAGCGCATCCACGAATACAAGCGCCAGCACCTGAACCTGCTCGAGACGATCGCGCTCTACAATGCGATCCGGGCCGAGCCTTGGCGAGACTGGGCGCCGCGCGTCAAGATCTTCGCCGGCAAGGCGGCCGCGAGCTATCGGACCGCCAAGCTCATCATCAAGCTCGCCAACGATGTCGCCAAGGTGGTCAACAGCGACCCGACCGTCCGCGGCCGGCTCAAGGTCGTGTTCCTGCCGAACTACAACGTGAGCCTGGCCGAGTCGATCATCCCGGCGGCCGACTTGTCCGAGCAGATCTCGACGGCCGGCATGGAGGCGTCCGGGACCGGCAACATGAAGCTGGCGCTGAACGGTGCCCTCACGATCGGCACGCTCGACGGCGCCAATGTCGAGATCAAGGAGCGGGTCGGCGACGACAACATCTTCATCTTCGGTCTGACGGCCGAACAGGTCGCGGCGCGCCACCGCACGGGCCTGAGCGCGCGCGACACGATCGCGGCCTCGCCCCGTCTGGCCGAGGTGCTGGAAGCGGTATCGTCGGGCGTGTTCTCGCCGGACGATACCGGACGCTACCGGGATTTCGTCGATCTCCTGGTGGATCGCGACCACTTCCTCGTCACGGCCGATTTCGACGCCTATTATGCTGCACAAAGACGGGTCGACGCGTTATGGCGGGACGAGGCCGCATGGTGGCGCGCCAGCATCATGAACACCGCGCGGGTGGGTTGGTTCTCGTCCGACCGCACCATCAGTGAGTATGCCCGGGACATCTGGAACGTCCCGGCGCAAGCGGCAGAATAAGGGAGGGCGTATGGTCGAGAGCGGCTGGCAGGCCCGCAACGGGGACGTCGCGGCTATCGTGGCGGCCCGCCATGAAGACCCGTTCGCCGTTCTCGGCCAGCACCAGACGCCGTCTGGCCCTGTCGTCCGGGCCTTCGTGCCTTATGCCGAAACGCTCCATGCGGTCGCACCCGATGGGACCGAGGTCGCGCTCGAGGGGCGTCCCGAACCCGGCTTCTTCGAGGGCCTCGTGCCGGACGGGCACATCCGCTATCGATTGCGGGCCGCCACCGGCGGCGGCACATGGGAACTCGACAATCCCTACAGCTTCGGCCCGGTGCTCGGCGCCATCGACGATCATCTCTTCGTCGAAGGCACGCATCAGGAACTCTATCGCCAGTTCGGCGCTCACGCGCGTCGTCACGACGGCGTCGACGGCGTCCATTTCGCGGTCTGGGCCCCCAATGCGCGACGCGTCTCGGTGGTCGGCACCTTCAACGACTGGGACGGTCGGCGACTGCAGATGCGCAAGCGCATCGAGAGCGGCCTTTGGGAAATCTTCGCGCCCGGCGTAGCGCCCGGCACTATCTACAAATACGAGATCCTCGGCCGCGACGGCGCGCTGCAGCCGCTGAAGGCGGATCCGGTCGGCCTCCAAGGGGAACTCCGCCCCTCGACGTCCTCCGTGGTAGCGGCTCCCACCCCGTTCGCCTGGAGCGACGGCCGCTTCCTCGCGGAGCGGGGTCTCGGGGACAAGCGTCGCAAGCCCCTGTCGTTCTACGAGGTGCACCTCGGGTCCTGGCGCCGCGGCGACGGCAACTGCTTCCTGAGCTACGACGAGATCGCCGACCAGTTGATTCCCTATGCGGTCGACATGGGGTTCACCCATCTCGAGCTGATGCCCATCTCCGAGCACCCGCTCGATGCTTCATGGGGCTACCAGCCTGTGGGTCTCTTCGCGCCCACCCGCCGTTTCGGCAGCCCCGAGGACTTCGCGCGTTTCGTCGACCGCGCCCACGCGGCCGGGCTCGGCGTCGTGATCGATTGGGTACCGGCCCATTTCCCGATCGACGTCCATGGCCTTGCGCGCTTCGACGGCACGCCGCTCTACGAATACGCCGACCCGCGCCGCGGCTTCCACCCCGATTGGAACACCGCGATCTACGATTTCGCCCGTCGCGAGGTGGCCGGCATGCTGGCCGCCAATGCGCTCTACTGGCTGGATCATTTCCACCTCGACGGCCTGCGGGTCGATGCCGTGGCGTCGATGCTCTACCTCGATTACTCGCGCGCGGCCGGCGAGTGGCTGCCCAACTGGGACGGCGGCAACGACAACCGCGAGGCGGTGGAGTTCCTGAAACGCGTCAACCAGCTCGTCTACGCGACCCATCCGGGCGCCATGACGATCGCCGAGGAATCCACATCCTGGTCCGGCGTGTCGCGGCCCGTCCACGCGGGCGGCCTGGGCTTCGGCTTCAAGTGGAACATGGGCTGGATGCACGACACGCTGGATTTCATGGCGCAGGATCCGGTGCACCGCCGCTGGCACTACGACCGGATGACCTTCGGCCTGCTCTATGCGTTCTCCGAGAACTTCGTGCTGCCGCTGTCCCACGACGAGGTCGTGCACGGCAAGAAGTCCATCGTCTCCAAGATGCCGGGAGACGAGTGGCAGCGCTTCGCCAACGTCCGCGCCTATTACGGTTTCATGTGGGGTCATCCGGGGAAGAAGCTGCTCTTCATGGGCAGTGAATTCGGCCAGACCGCGGAATGGAACTTCGACCAGAGCCTCGACTGGCACCTGCTGCGCTACGACATCCATAGGGGCGTGCAGGACCTCATCCGCGACCTCAACGGCATCTATCGGGCGACGCCGGCCCTGCATGCCCGCGACTGCGAGCCCGAGGGCTTCCGCTGGGTGGTGGCCGACGATCACGCCAACTCGGTCCTGGCCTGGCTGCGCTTCGGCGAGCCCGGGGACGCGCCGGTGGCCGTCGTCTCGAACTTCACCCCCGTGCCGCTCGACAGCTACCGGATCGGCCTGCCGCTCTCCGGCCGCTGGGAGGAGATCCTGAATACCGACGCCGGGCGCTATGGCGGATCGAACCTCGGCAATCTCGGCGGCGTTATGGCCAAGGCAGAGCCGTCGCACGGGCTGCCGGCCTCGGCGGAAGTGGTCTTGCCGCCTCTGGCGACGGTGTTTCTCAGATACGCCGGAACCGACACCTCGTAGCGGCGGCGCCATCAATCAAAAGCAGGCCAGTATACGCCGCGGGGGGAGACAACACATGGACGGACGAACGTCGAACCAGGCGCCGATCTCGCGCACCGCCATGGCCTATGTGCTGGCCGGCGGGCGCGGCTCGCGCCTCCTGGAACTGACGGACCGGCGCGCCAAGCCCGCCGTCTACTTCGGCGGCAAGACCCGCATCATCGATTTCGCGCTGTCGAACGCGCTGAACTCCGGCATCCGCCGCATCGCGGTCGCGACCCAGTACAAGGCCCATAGCCTGATCCGCCATCTCGGCCGCGGCTGGAATTTCCTCCGGCCCGAGCGCAACGAGAGCTTCGACGTGCTTCCGGCGAGCCAGCGCGTCGACGAGAACATGTGGTACCTCGGCACTGCCGATGCGGTGTACCAGAACATCGACATCATCGAGTCCTACGACCCGAAATACATGGTCATCCTGGCAGGCGATCACGTCTACAAGATGGACTACGAGAAGATGCTGCAGCAGCACGTGGACTCCGGTGCCGATGTCACGGTGGGATGCCTCGAAGTGCCCCGCCCCGAAGCCGTCGCGTTCGGCGTGATGCACGTCGACGAGTCGAGCAAGATCCTGTCGTTCCTGGAGAAGCCGAAGGATCCGCCCGCCATGCCGGGCAAGCCCGAGGTGGCGCTGGCCTCGATGGGCATATACGTCTTCGAAACCAAGTTCCTGATCGACGCCCTGAAGCGCGATGCCGCAAAGCCCGACTCCGCCCGCGACTTCGGCAAGGACATCATTCCCGAGATCGTCGCGGGCGGCAAAGCCGTGGCGCATCACTTCTCGCAGTCCTGCGTGCGCTCCAGCAACGAGCACGAGGCCTACTGGCGCGACGTTGGCACGGTGGACGCCTACTGGGAAGCCAACATCGACCTCACCGCCATCGTGCCCGGCCTCGACCTCTACGACCAGGACTGGCCGATCTGGACCTACAGCGAGCTGACCGCGCCGGCGAAGTTCGTGCACGACGTCGACGACCGCCGCGGCATGGCGGTCTCGTCGCTGGTGTCGGGCGGCTGCCTGGTGTCGGGCGCCGGCATCCACAATTCGCTGCTGTTCACCGGTGTCCGGGTGAACTCCTATAGTCACGTCGAGCGTGCCGTCGTCCTGCCCTATGTCGACATCGGGCGCGGGGCACGGCTCCTGAACTGCGTGATCGACCGCGGCGTGCAGATCCCTGAAGGCATGGTGATCGGCGACGATCCGGCGTCCGACGCCCAGCGCTTCCGGCGCACCGAGAAGGGCATCTGCCTCGTCACCCAGACCATGATCGACAACCTCGACGCCTGAGCGGCAGGCCGCCGACGTCGACAGGATCGAGTCCGCCGTCGAGGAGCGCGGCACCGGCCCGGCGCCTGCAAAGCAGCCGAACCGACACGCTGTTTGTCCCGGCAGCCGCGATCGCCGCGTTCTTGCGGGTGACGGGCGGCCGGCTGTTGCTTGCCGGCGGCTCACCGGCCGGCACTGCCCCCGCCAGCCTCCGCGCGGGGCCGCGTTGCACAGCTTTCGGTCATTCCGTTAGAGTGGTGTCCCTGTCCATTCCGCGAAGGCTCCCCATGCCGGTCCCGAAGAAAGTCGCGCTCCTGTCGAAGGAGTACCCGCCCTTCGTCTATGGCGGCGCCGGGGTGCATGTGGAATACCTCGCCCGCGCTCTCGCCAAGAGCATCGACGTCGAGGTCCGCTGCTTCGGCGATCAGCAGGCTACCGAAGGGAGGCTCGCGGTGCGCGGCTATCCGCAGTGGGAGGAGACCAAACGGGGGACCGATCCGCGCTTCGTGGGTGCGGTCGACGCCTATGCCCGATCGCTCGCCATGGCCAAGGACACGCTCGACGCGGATCTCGTCCATTGCCACACCTGGTACACCGACATGGGCGGCGTGATCGCGGCGAAGCTGTGGGGCGTGCCGAACGTCCTCACCATCCACTCGCTGGAGCCGCTGCGGCCCTGGAAAGTCGAGCAACTCGGCAATGCCTACCACCTGTCTGCCTGGATGGAGCGGACCGCGATCCAGGAGGCCGACGCGATCGTGGCGGTGTCGCGCGAGACGAAGGCCGACGTGCTGCGCCTCTTCGAGGTGGACCCGGCACGGGTGCACGTCATTCACAACGGCATCGACCTCGACGAATACCGCGCCGTGCACGGCACGGACGTGTTGACCCGCCACGGGATCGACCCCGGCCGGCCGTTCCTGCTCTTCGTCGGCCGTATCACGCGCCAGAAAGGCATCATCCATCTCGTCAATGCGATCCCGAAGATCGATCCCTCCCTGCAGATCGTGCTCTGCGCGGGCGCGCCGGACACGCCCGAGATCGGCCGGGAGATGTCGGATGGCGTCGCCAGGGCCGCCTCCGAGCGTCCCGGTGTCATCTGGATCCGCGAGATGTTGCCGCGCCCCGATGTCATCCAGCTCTATACCCATGCGGCGGTCTTCTGCTGCCCGTCGGTCTACGAACCCTTCGGGATCATCAATCTCGAAGCCATGGCCTGCGGGACCGCCGTGGTGGCGACGAGCGTCGGCGGCATTCCCGAGGTGGTGGTGCCCGAGGAGACCGGCCTGCTGGTGGACCCGGGTCTCGCGGCGGGATCCTTCGACCCCGCCGATCCGGCGCGTTTCGCCGACGCCCTCGCCCAGGCGGTGAACCGCCTGGCGAACGACAAGGCGCTGCGCGACAGGTTCGGTGCGGCGGGGCGCAAGCGGGTGGAGGCCCATTTCAGCTGGGACGCGATCGCCGATCAGACGCTAGACATGTACGCCAAGGTGATCGACGGGCATGCCCGTCGCGTCACGCCTGCAGCCGTTGCGCAACGCTGATTCAGCCATGTCGTCCCGCCACGGTCCGCATCGTGGCGGCCGGCCTCACGATCGACGTATCCTGGCGCGCTCCCGCCCGGAACATGACGCACCTCGACCGCGACCTCCTGAAGACCCCCTGCCCTCTCAGCCTGCCGGAACGCTCCCATGAAGACGGTCTCGACGACTCCCTTCGACGACCAGAAGCCCGGCACGTCCGGATTGCGCAAGAAGGTGCCGCACTTCCAGCAGCCTCGTTACGTCGAGAATTTCGTCCAGTCGATCTTCGACAGCCTCGACTGCTTCAGGGGCAAGGCGCTGGTGATCGGCGGCGATGGCCGCTACTTCAACCGCGAGACGATCCAGACCGCCATGAAGATGGCAGCCGCCAACGGCTTCGGCCGCGTCATCGTGGGCCGGGGCGGCATCCTGTCGACGCCGGCGGCCTCGCACCTCATCCGCAAACGCCGCGCCTTCGGCGGCATCATCCTGTCGGCGAGCCACAACCCGGGTGGCCCGGAGGGTGACTTCGGCATCAAGTACAATGCATCGAATGGCGGCCCGGCCCCCGAGAAGACCACCGACGCGATCTTCCGCAAGACCAAGGCCATCACCGAATTCCGAACACTCGACGCCCCCGATGTCGACCTCGACAGCATCGGCGAGGTGAAGCTCGGCGACATGACGGTCGAGGTCGTCGATCCGGTGACCGACTACCAGGCCCTCATGGAGCGATTGTTCGACTTTCCGCGCATCCGGGCCATGTTCGCGGGCGGCTTTACCATGCGGTTCGACGCCATGTCGGCCGTCACCGGGCCCTATGCCAAGGCGATCCTGGAGGGTGCGCTGGGCGCCGCCCCCGGCACGGTGATGAACGGCACGCCCCTGCCCGACTTCGGCGGCCACCACCCCGACCCCAACCTGGTCCACGCCAAGGCCATCTACGACCTCGCCATGGGGCCGGACGCGCCCGACCTCTGCGCGGCCTCGGACGGCGACGGCGACCGCAACCTCATCATCGGCCGCGGCCTCTTCGTGACGCCGTCGGACAGCCTCGCTGCCCTCGCGGCCAACGCGCATCTGGCGCCCGGCTATCGGGGCGGGCTCAAGGGCATAGCCCGCTCCATGCCGACCAGCACGGCCGCCGACCGCGTGGCGGCCGCCAAGGGCATCGCGTGCTACGAGACGCCAACGGGCTGGAAGTTCTTCGGCAACTTGCTCGACGCCGGCCTCGCGACGATCTGCGGCGAGGAGAGCGCCGGCACGGGCTCGAACCATGTCCGCGAGAAGGACGGGCTTTGGGCCGTGCTGCTATGGCTCGACATCCTGTCGGCCCGCCGCGAGAGCGTCGCCGCCATCATGACGGATCACTGGCGCACCTACGGCCGCAACTATTACGCCCGCCACGACTACGAGGAAGTGGCGAGCGAGGGCGCCAACGCCCTCATGCAAGGCCTGCGCAACCGCCTGCCTGCGCTCGCCGGGCAGGCTTTCGGGGCGCTGACCGTGAAGGCGGCCGACGACTTCGCCTACCACGACCCCGTGGACGGCTCGGATTCGGCCCATCAGGGCATCCGGGTGATGTTCGAGGACGGGTCGCGCATCGTCTACCGCCTGTCGGGGACGGGGACGGCCGGCGCGACGCTGCGGGTCTACATCGAGCGCTTCGAGGGGGGGAGGCTCGACATGGAGACGGGCGAGGCCCTGCGCGACCTCGTCGCCCTGTCGCGCTCGCTCGCCGACATTCAGGGGCACACGGGGCGCACGGAGCCGTCGGTCATCACGTGAGGATGTGCCTCGCAAGCGGGGCGGCCATCGCTAGCGCTCGGGTCAAAAAGAGGGATTCACAAGGCCTCTCGGTTCATTTTGCGTGTGCCTTAGGAGGACCAAGCCACTTCGGCCGATTTCGACCCACCCCGGCCATTCCCTGCACGCATCAGAACACCTGTAGGCAAATTTTGTTCTTCCGGTGACGCGCCTCTGCAGGAGCTCCCCAATCAAATATACTATACGGAAAGGCGGGTTCCAGAGACGCGAGGAATGCCTTCGCTTAGGCACCAACAATCGCCTGTGCGAAATCTCGTACCTGGGCGACAGTCCATGCGGGCTCGTCGGCGTCCATGGTCGCGCGCTCACGCGCCCGAACCGCCATCCAGCGCCGATAGCCCGGTTCAGGATGCTCTGCCTCAAGCGCCTTGATCGCAGCGTAGGCGTCGGCGCCCGGCACCTCGACGAGCATGTTAAACAGCCTATTGCGTGCCTCCTGGGCATCGTCCCGCAAGGTCGGAGAGTAGGCGCCCTTATTTGCGCGTTCGATATCCTCTGCGACGCGGATGAAACGATTCATGAGCATATAGAGCGCCTTTAAGTTTTTAGCATTGCGGTAGGCACCAACCCTTGTGCCGGTTCCGTGACGATCGCCGAGTAGGTAAACGGCGAACTGCTGAGCGAAGGCTGAGGTGTCGTCGGGCGACAATGCTTCAAAAGCAGCCTCAAGCGCAGGAATGGCGATGCCGGGGTCGGTATCAACCCAGAGCGAGAACCAACGCGGACGCTGATCGGCGAGCGTCGTGTTCCGGACCTTTTCGGCCGCGAGCTTAGCCAAGGTGTCCGGCGGGGTGCCGCCGCTTGCCAGGATGTTCAGGCAGTATCGTAGCCCATCCGCATTCGGCATCTCGTTTGCCTGCAACCAGTCGAGGATCAGCGCCGAGATTTCCGCGTGCAGCCAGGGCGCATGATAAAGGATGTCGTGCAGGATGTAGTGAAGCGGATGCTCCGCCATGCTGTGTTCGAGCTCCCAGGCGAGTTCCTTCGCGACCGCCTCATGCCCGATCTCTGGGAAGGCGCGATACAGCCGCTCGAACCATTCCGGAAAGCCGTTGAGCTCCCAAGTGACGTAGCGGAATGCAAGCCGCGCTTCATCCGGCGTCAATCGCTGAGCGAACCCGCTGTCCTCGGCGGCTTCGATGGCAAGGCCGGTCATCGCGAAGACCAACGAATATGGCGTCGAGCCCGTATCCGCACCTTCGGAACGAAGCTCTGGCCGATAGGCACGCCAGTGCGCCACCGCGGCGTCACGATAGGCGCGCGCCACGGGCTCTTCAAATTCGGGAATAAGCGCCTGCCAGTTGGCGCCGTCCACGCGGCTTATCGAGAGGCCATCACGCATCCTGATGGCGAGGAGATGATAGTGATCGCTGCTGAACTCCCCAGGCTTGAGCCCTGCAGGATGGAGGACGCGATCAGGATCCGCCTTCAACGCCCGAACCCAGTCAGCGCGGTTTTTCTTCTCCTTGCGCTCCCGCTTTTCGTGCTCGCGATTCAAGCGCCGATGCTCAGCATCCATCTCTGCCATGGCCGGTGACGGCTTGGGATCGAGCCGAGCCTCAAGCATCGTCCTGAGCTTCTCGTCATCAGTGACCGCCGCCCGAAGCGGTTCCAGCCAGGCCGCCGGCCGGTCCGCCTCGATATAGAGCTGGATGCAGCGAGAGAGCGCGACAGATCGATCATCACCTTTCTTCGTGCGAACCCATGCGAGGCATCGCTCAAAGTCCTCAGGCCCGAATCCCCAGAAATGACCGATGAAGGCGACCTGCCAATCGTCCACAAGCGGCTGGTCTTTGCGCTCTAGCCTGGCCCGAGCTTCCGCAATGCTGGTCCAATAAAGGAAGTCATTGAGATCACGCCAGCGCGGTACGTTTTTAGAGAGCGCGCTCTTGTACTCGTCGATGTCGTCGCCGTGCCAAAATCGCAGCGCGGGCATGTTGCGCATGACTGCGATCGCCGCTGGCGTGAGCGCCTGAGCGGATCTAGCAGCTACAAGACGGTCGACCGCGTGAAGCGCCGGCGGCATCAGCCAGGCGAATTCCTTTGACACATGGCACTCACCACGTTCGATGTAAGGCTCGCGCTCCAGGAAACCATTCAGACCTTCAACTAGACACCCCAGCGGATGATACTCGGCTCCGTCCGCCATAATCGGCAGCCGATCGATGTACGCGTGGAGGGCGTGACCGAGCCCATTGGTGTTGAAGCGCTCGAAAGGTGCGGCATGCTCTAGCGCGCGAAGCAGCAGCTCAACGCCGCGAGTGGTCGGCGTAGCCCAATCAAGCAGCTCGGCAAGTATGGCTCGATCGAGCTGGCCGGGATCGTCGGCGATCGTCTCCCACACCCGATCCTTCTGCTCGGCACCGCCGACGGCCATCACACCCCGGATCGCCGCGATGCGCGCATAGCGCCCACGGCACGGATCGCCAGCAATCTTCGCAAGAGGGGGCACGCAATCCACCATCTCGCCCTGCCATGCCAGCCGGCCGAGAAAAAAGACGACGTCGTCATTCGAGCCATAGGTGTCGAGCAGCGCAAGCGCGTCGCTCGTCAGATCGGAGGTTGCGATGCGCTCGATCGCGCTGTTGTCCATGATGCTTATTCCTCGCGTTCTTTCGCGATTCCTTCGACGATGTCGCGAAGCATGGCCCGCCGCACCTGGAGCGGGAGCCGGGACGGATCGCCTCCTTCGCTCGCAATCTCGGGCGCGAGCGCGAGCGCCTTGTTCCGCACCGCATCGTCCAAAAGGATTAGCCAGGTGAGGGTCGGCCGCGTGCGCGGCACGATGATCTCCTCTCCATAGCTGTTTCGAAAAAAGAGATGTTCGACCCGCGCCCGGCCGTCCGGCTGACCGAGCAGGTCATTCGCCCATTCGGCGCTCAGCAGCTCGCGGATCTCGCGGTGGCGGAAGCGGACGCTCGTATAAACGATCTCGTCGAACAAACCAGCGCGAAGTAAGGCGTCGATCTCTGGTTCGCTCCACCCCGGCAACAACACCCGGGGATCGATCCGGTCCGGGCTGTGAACCCCATCGGGCAGGCAGATCACGGCCTTGCCCGTCAGCGTCACCGCGCCTGCGAGCATCCGGACGCCAGCTCGAGCTTTCGCCGCATCGATCCGCACCCGCGCGCTCGACATCGAGACCGGGTTCAACTGAAGACCAATCATCCTTTGAAGCACCTCGAAGCGGCTTCCGAGTTTATGATCGGCAATCCAGACGTCAATGAGCCCCTTAAGATCGAAGGGCCGTTCGGCCAGCGCCAGCAGGTTGCCCCGTTTGATGGCGTCGGTGAAATCCCTGACCTCACTAATACCATAGTGTCCGGCGAACAGCGCTATCTCGTCCTCTGAGAGCCCCACCAGCCGGAACAGCTTGAGCATCGGGTCACGCTTTTCGCTGTTATCGCCCTCATCCTCTTTGGGCTCGGGCTCGCCATAGGGCAGATGCTGTTCGATTAGTGTCTGGTCGGGCAACGCGCGCCAAGCGTCTTCGCGGCTGGTGATGAAGATGTGAGTACGCTCAAGCGCATCGTGGATCCTCGTCCCGAATACGCGAACAGCGTCTTCCAGCGCGCGCGGCGTTTCGAGCTGAGCTTCATCGACAGAGTCGAGGAAGAACCAGGCTTCTTCGGTCGAGCCGAGCCAAGCGGCGAACTCTTCTGCAGTCCCGATCTCGAATGCCTGATCGAAGCTGGCGTCGATCTTCTCGATCCGAATGAAGAAAGCTTTTTTCCCGCGCTCCCGCATTTTCCGCGCGCGGGTTTTCGCCTCGAACGTCTTTCCCGCTCCGGGGTCGGCGAGGAGCAGGACGCGATGTTCTTCCTCAATCTGATGCCATCGCTGCGGTCGGCCGGTTCCGGTGATAAGCAAGTCCCATTCCGAAGAGCGGGACGACATCGGCCTAAACCGCCGGATGAGCTCGACGACCTTCTCGATCATGATCGAGATCCGGCGTTGGCGGGATAGAGATTCGGAAACCAGCGCTCGGCAACATCGGCCGGAAATGCCAACCGCAGCGGCGCACGGTGGGTTGCAGCCGTAAGCATACCGCGATCGACTAGCGCCGAGGTAACATTGCGCGCAGTCCGTTCCTCAAACCCCGTGAGCGCCGGAATCTTCGCGCGTTCCACCTCACCGTTCATTACCGCTTCGCGCAAAACCGCGAAGCTTCCACGCTGAAGGCGCTTGGTCCGCACTTCCTCCTCGATGTGAATTTCGATGCGCGTCAGTAACGTCGCAGGTTCGAGCAAGCCACTCATGAAGCGGATCTGGTCAACAGATCGATCGAGGAAAAATTTGCAGAACTCGACGAGCCCGCGCTGGGTGAGGTTGCCCCGGCCATCGCGGTCGCCCTCGCGCGGGCCGTCGGCCTGCGCCAGCAACCCTTTGTACCGCGCTTCATCGCGGGCGAGTCCGCGAGCAACCGACCACAGGCTGGTTCCGATGCCGAGCCGCTCTAACAGGGCATGAGACATCAACCTCGCCACACGGCCATTGCCGTCAAGGAAGGGATGGATCCACAAAAAACGGTGATGGACTGCGCCCACAGTCTGTATTTGGCGTGTCTTGCTTAGCGGCGGCGATCCGTAGGCGCTGTCAAATTTCGCCATGAAGCGCGCGAGTCGGTCATATTCGGGCGGCAAGTGCCGGCCGACCTGGACATCGCGCTTGCGCCATTCGCCCGGCACGATCTCGAGCCGCTCACCCGTCTTCTCGTCAGAGACGAACAGCATCTCGGGCGGTAGGCGCGAACAAAACTCCTCGTGCAGCCACGCCGCATAAGCTGCCGAGGCAGGCCAAGCGTCGGGATCGCGGCCAGTGTCGATCAGTCCCTGAACGTAAATGTGAGCGACAGCCTCCTTCTGCAAATCGCGCTTCTTCGGTTCGGAAGAAAAGTCGTTGGCCAAAGCGCGATCGATATCCCGCGGATGCGTGTCGTGGCCTTCAATTAGATTCGAGTAGTAGCAGTTCATCGACCGCACGAGGTTGCCGATCGACTCGCGTAGGATCGGATGGATGCGTCCAGCAAGCTGGTTCGCCTCCGCCACCAGCGGAAGGATGTCATCGTCGAGCGCACGAGACGCCTCTTCGGGGACCATCGGTTCCATGCTACCTGTATCCATGCACGCGCATACCGGATTTTTTGCCGGTTTCATAGATGCGCAAAGTGGCTTAGCCAAAGGCGTTTTGTCGGCAGAATGCCTGATTACGTTCCGGTTTCTGTTCCGGTTCTCTTCCCAGTTCGACGGAGGTCGCAAAGTTGGCAATTCTCAACCAGGCGGCTTTCCCGCTTGCCGACCCCTTTGAAATAGCCGGCACTGCGGCTCCAACCCGCCGACACGGCCTTTGGCAATCCGCTGACTTCGACTGCGAGAGCCGACAGGGGCAGCAACTGCTCTTCCTCCCGCCATCGAAAGCAAAGTTTCCGATGCTATCTGAAGCGATCCGGTTCGGTTTGGCTGTACCGCAGGCGTACCGGGGGTACGGTGTGGTTCGGATGCTGATATGGACTTTCCAAACAGATTTTTCGGACAGACCAATCAAAAGAGACTGGAATTGCGGCGGGCGCCCGGAAGCGGACGCTATCAAGGTCCGAGATGGGTCGTGGAACTAAACCGCTCCCGCGGTAGGAGCGTTCTGCAGCCGCGAGGCTGAGATATCGGATCCGTGGGGCCTGTCTGAAGATCGTGGGGTCAACCCCGTTCCAGACAGGAGCACCCCATGAGCACCAACCAAGACGCCGTCAGCCCGCTGCGCCGCCGCATGATCGAGGACATGACGATCCGGCATCTCACGGCGAAGACGCAGGGCGACTACATCCGCCATGTCAGGGCCTTCGCGGTTTTCCTCCGTCGTTCGCCGGAATTGGCCGAGCCTGAGGATCTTCGTCGCTTCCAGCTTCACATGGCGGCCGAGGGCGCCTCGCCCGGCACGATGAACGCCGCGGTGTCGGCCCTGCGCTTCTTCTTCGGGGTCACGCTCGGCCGCGTCGGCTTCGGCACGTGCCTGGCCGCGACGCCGTCTCCCGAGCGTCTTCCCGTCGTGCTGAGCACCGAGGAGGTGGCGCGGCTTCTCGGCTGCGCGCCGGGGCTGAAGTATCAGGCGGCACTGAGCGTCGCCTACGGCTGCGGCCTGCGGGTCTCGGAGATCGTCCATCTCAAGGTTGGCGATATCGACAGCGCCCGCATGCTGATCCGCGTCGAGCAGGGCAAGGGGCGCAAGGATCGCTACGTGATGTTGTCGCAGGATCTCCTCGACATCCTGCGCTTGGTGGACGGTGAAGCGCCCGCGCGGCTGGCTGTTCCCGGGTCAGCAGCCGGGTCAGCCGATCACGGCGCGCCAGCTCAATCGTGTCGTCCATACCGCGGCGACGGCGGCCAAGCTCGACAAGCGCGTGTCGATGCACACGCTGCGGCACAGCTTCGCCACTCACCTGCTCGAACGCAAGACCGACATCCGCGTCATCCAGGTGCTGCTCG